>ENA-UESD01000004-UESD01000004.1-human-gut-metagenome-genome-assembly--contig:-NODE-4-length-244283-cov-10.675413_pt1 | contig 244283 bp, 174 predicted proteins | sample MGYA00242985_ERZ507986 | MGnify/ENA primary metagenome ERZ507986 (study PRJEB26167, sample SAMN06115408) | human gut metagenome | host: Homo sapiens | place: China:Guangxi | collected 2016-04-06... | reverse complement strand
TTGTGGCCAGATCGGGATGCCGTCCCATTCGATTGTGAATCCCGATTCGGTGAGCCATAACTTTTACGAACGGGAAATTGTCAAAGGGAATACGATTACCTATAAAGTCGATTATTCTTTAGGTTCGCTGTATCAGATTTCCAACATCAACAACACCCGCGTCGGTCAATTGATGTCCTTGAAGGACGGCTCGACTCCCACGGAGCCTGTTGATAGGGGAGGGGATTTGGAAATCACGTCTTTGAATCCCGTTTATCAGGCTTTCCTGGAGACTTTCACCCCCGAAGAGATTCGTGTGTTGGCTCAGAATGACGAAGTTTTGCGTATCGGTTATGCGCTGAATGAAACCGGAGCGGTCCTAGAAGTGCGTTTTACGATGTTGCGTGACCGTCCTCATCTGTATAATATTCCCCCGCAATACCTGGAGAAGTTAGAAACTAAACTCAAATCTACGGTATCGTATGTTATCCCTCCGCATATGGCCTATCTGCGGGAGTATAAGTTTATCACAGTTTCCCAAGATTGTTCGTTTAAAAGCTTTTTGGATAAGCTTTGATTTTAATAGGTATCCAGCATGAAACAATACGGATTCGTTATTCTTTTGCTTTGCCTCGTTGGTTTTTCCTTCGTTCCGGTTTGTGGCCAGATCGGGATGCCGTCCCATTCGATTGTGAATCCCGATTCGGTGAGCCATAACTTTTACGAACGGGAAACCGTCAAGGGGAATACGATTACCTACAAAGTCGATTATTCCTATCCGATGCTTTACTGTATTGGTAATGCCTGCAATACCCGGCTCGGTGAACTGATGTCCTTGAAGGACGGTTCGACGCCCACGGAGCCCGTCGATAGGGGGGGGGATTTGGATGTGGTTTCTTTGGAACCTGTCTATCGGGCTTTCCTGGAGACTTTCACCCCCGAAGAGATTCGTGTGTTGGCTCAGAATAACGAAGTTTTGTTTGTCGGTTATGCGCTGGACGAAACCGGATCGGTACTAGAGATTGATTTTACGATAGAGTCCGACCGTCCTCATCTCTATAACATTCCCCCGCAATACCTGGAGCAGCTAGAAACCAAGCTCAAATCTACGGTATCGTATGTGATTCCTCCGGATATGGCCTATCTGCGGGAGTATAAGTTTATCACCGTTTCCCAGGTTTGTCCGTTTAAAGGCCTTTTGGATAAGCTTTGATTTTAATAGGTATCCAGCATGAAACAATACGGGTTCGTTATTCTTTTGTTTTGTCTCGTTGGTTTTTCCTTCGTTCCGGTTTTCGGCCAGATCGGGATGCCGTCCCATTCGATTGTCAACCCCGATTCGGTGAGCCATAACTTTTACGAACGGGAAACCGTCAAGGGAGTAAGTAGAGTTATGTGTCTTCGGCATTTATCGGATATCGAAAGTGATGTTACCCGTCTTTTGGAATGAGACAAAAAGCAATGCTCATCAAAAGGTTTTTGACTTTTGATGAGCATTGCTTTTGATTTTGTAGCGAATAGTCGTTAGCGCAGGATGATCTCGTTGGAGCCGATCAGGTGGCCGTCGATGTAGATCATCACCTGGTACTTGCCGCCCGTGATGCCTGTGCCGTTGTAGAAGAGGCTGACGCTCAGGTCTTCGTTCTGGTAGTCCACCTGGCGCGTGGCCGAGTAGGTGATCATGTCGCCCTCGTAGTTGAACGCGGCGTTGCTCCGGTTGGCCAGCACGTAGCCGTCCGGGCCGATGATGCGGGCATAAACGTTGCGTTCGCCCGGCTGCGAGAGTTCGTTGCCCACCAGCACGAAGTCCACGCGGAGCCGTTCGGCCCTCGCTGCGCGGCTCACCACCTTGTCGCTTCGGTTCAGGGCCACCAGCGCGATGTCGCGCGCACGGATGACGGCCCCCTTCTGCACTTTGGTCGAGAGCTCCTGCGCCTTTTCCTCGGCTTTGTCGGCCCGCAGGCGCGCTGAGGTAATCTGCTTGCGGTAAGTGATATTTTCGTTGACAAGTTTCTGGTTCAGCGTGTTGAGCGAGTCGATCTGGTGGATGTACCCCTCCATCACGGTGCGCATGTAGCCGAGCCGTTTCTCGTAATCCTTGATTTTGCGGCGCGTGAGGACGCGTTCGTTCTTCAGCGTTTCGAGCAGCGAGTCGGCCTTGAAGCGCTCGGTGGTCAGGTGCTGCGCGAGCGTGTCGTTCTCGGTGCTGAGCGTGTCGTAGTTGGCCAGCATCATCGTCAGGCGGGCCGTCAGCGTGTCGCGCGCTTCGGCGTAGTCGGCCTGCATCTGTTTGACCTGCGTGAAATAGAGTACCGACAGCGCACCGAGGATCACGGCCAGGATCACGATCATGATCTTGAGCCCTTTGATCGACTTTTGCGGCGGGGTCTGCTGCGGCGGGTAGCCGCCGTATCCCGGGTCGTACCCCTGGTTATAGCCCTGGTTGTAATCCTGCTGGTAGTTGTTGTTGTAGTTGTCCATCTCTCAAAGCTTTCGGAAAGTGTACGAAGACAAAAAGACTACGGTAAATTATGGTGCAAAGATAACAGAATGCGGTTAAATTGCTGCCTTTTGCGGCGGTTTTGTGTGACTTTTCCCGTTCCGGTGCCGTTATTCCGCTTCGGTTCGTCCCTTTTTTGCCGTTCGTCCGGGTGTCCGGGTCCGCTACCCGCAAAATCCGTGCATTTTTGCCGGGCTGTCCCGTTTGCGGGGGCGGACTTCGTTCCCGGCGCCGCTTCTCTGCAGACGGCCCGTTGCCTGGCCGGGAAGGAGGGCCCCATTACAGGGAAGACCGTACCGTCCGGCTGACGCCTATTTGATTTTGCTCGTCAGCGGGTATTTCAGGTTCGACGCGTCGAGCAGCCGCACGCGCACGGACCCGATGCGGATCGGCGATTCGAGGTAGAGCGGAATCTTGTTCAGGTCGTCCGATATCCAGAGGTAGAACTCCGAACCGTCCTTGAACGATTCGCCCGAGGAGGTGGCCAGCTCGCAGACGAACTTCAGCGTGCGGAACTTGCCCACGCCCTTGATGTTGCGCACCTCGCGCCCCGCGAGGCGGTAGTTGATGCGGCGGATCGTGTCTTCGAGCACCATTTCGAGCGTATGCTTCTCGCCGGGGCGGAACTTTGCGGCATCTTCGCAGCGCAGGTTGAAAAAGAGTGCGACCGCGTCGAAACTCCCTTCGGTGAGCGGCATCGTCTTGAGCGTCGCGGTGGGGTTCTTGTGGTTGCGGAACGAGGTGTGCACCTGTTTCGCGTCCCAGTCGTAGGTGTATTTGCTCGAGGTGCGGTACTTGCCCTCGCGGATTTCGGCGCGCAGTTCGAGCGGACGCAGCGTCCGGTAGTCGAGGCTGCTGTAATAGGAGTCGTTCAGGTCGAAAAACCAGCGGAAGAAGGGGTAAACGCGGCCGTTCGCGTCGATCTGGTAGACTTTGGTTCCGTCGAGCCATCCTTCCCGCGTGACAAAGGTCACTTCGGCCACGTCGGTATTGATACCCGCCTTGTAGCTGACCACGTAGGTGAGTTTCTCCCCGTGCGTGAAGGCCGGGTTTTTGGATTGGGCGGCGTCCGCCGGGGTGCCGGAAGTCTGCCCGAAGAGCGGCGTCCCGAACAGGCAGGCGGCGAGCAGGTATAAGGTCGTAAACAATTTGTTCATGCGCATCTTTCAGTCTGTTTGTAGGTCTGCGGGGTGTTTCTTCCCTTAATTTTCACCTGTGCGGCCCGGTGTGCTAGCCGGCCTTCCCGCTGGAACGGCCGGCCTGTAAGGCGGCTGGCTCGCTTCGCGGCGGCCGGGGCCGACGGCATTGCCGGGAGGACCGGGATTTCCCGAACCTCATTTTCAATACAACGCAAAATCCGGCCCAAAGTTATGAAATCATGCTGAAATCCATCACTTTTTGCGGACGGTACCTTTCGGCCAGTTCGCGCAGCTGCCGGTTTTCCGGCTTCGAAAGTCCCGGATCGTTGTCGAGAACCTTTTCGGCCGCCTCCCGCGCGAGGGTGAGTATCTGTCCGTCCTTGCCCAGGCTCGCGATCTTCAGGTCGAACGCCAGCCCGCTCTGCTGCGTACCGGTCATGTCTCCCGGGCCGCGCAGCTGCAGGTCCAGTTCGGCCAGCTCGAAACCGTCGGAAGTCGACACCATCGCGCCGAGCCGCTTGCGCGATTCCGCCGAGAGCTTGTCGCCGCTCATCAGGATGCAGTAGGACTGTTCCCCGCCGCGCCCCACGCGGCCGCGGAGCTGGTGCAGCTGCGAGAGGCCGAAACGCTCGGCGCTTTCGATCACCATGATCGACGCGTTGGGCACGTCGACGCCCACCTCGATCACCGAGGTGGCCACCATGATCTGCGCCGTGCCGCTCTTGAAGAGGTTCATGCCGTACTCCTTGTCGGCGGGCTTCATCTTGCCGTGTACCACGACCGTCACGTACTCCGGCGGCGGGAAGGCCTGCGTGATGCCCGCATAGCCGTCTTCGAGATCTTTGTAGTCCATCTTTTCGGACTCCTTGATCAGCGGATAGACGATGTAGACCTGCCGGCCCTTTTTGATTTCGTCGCGGATGAAGCCGAACACCCGCAGGCGGTGCGAGTCGTGGTAGTGCACCGTGCGCACCGGTTTGCGGCCCGGCGGCAGTTCGTCGATCACCGAGACGTCCAGGTCGCCGTAGAGGGTCATCGCCAGCGTGCGCGGGATCGGTGTCGCGGTCATTACCAGCACGTGCGGCGGCGAGTCGTTTTTGAGCCACAGCTTCGCGCGCTGCTCGACCCCGAAGCGGTGCTGCTCGTCGATCACCACGAAGCCGAGGTTCCGGAACTGGACGCCCTCTTCGATCAGCGCGTGCGTGCCGATGAGGATGTCGCATGTGCCGCCGAGCAATTCCGAGGCGATCTCCGTGCGCTCTTTCTTGCGTGTCGAGCCGGTTAGCAGGCGTACCGAAGCGATCCCTTCGGTCAGCCGCGAAATGGTGGCGAAGTGTTGTGCGGCGAGGATTTCGGTCGGGGCCATCAGGCAGGCCTGGAAGCCGTTGTCGACCGCGATCAGCATGCTCATCAGCGCGACGAGCGTCTTGCCGCTGCCCACGTCCCCTTGCAGCAGGCGGTTCATCTGGTGGCCGGTGGCGGTGTCCTGCCGGATTTCGCGAATCACGCGCTTCTGCGCGCCGGTGAGCGGGAAGGGGAGCCGCTCGCTGTAAAAACGGTTGAACTTTTCGCTGACGGTGGTGAAAAGAAAACCGTTGTTCTTGCCTACGCGCTGCTGCCGGTCGGCGAGGATCACGAGCTGCACGCCGAAGAGTTCCTCGAACTTGAGCCGCAGCTCGGCGGCTTTGAGTTTCTGGTCGTTTGCGGGAAAGTGGATGTCGTGCAGCGCGTCGCGCAGCGACGGGAGCCGGTACTCTTCGAGGATGCGCTGCGGCAGCGTCTCGGCGATCCGTTCCCCGGCGAGCGCCCACGCGTTGCAGACGAGGTTGTAGATCGCTTTGGTGCCGAGGCGTTTGTTGTTGAGCTTTTCGGTGGTGCTGTAGACGCCCTGCACGCCTGCGGCGGGCCGGTTCTGCTGCGCGAGGGTCGATTCGACCTCGGGGTGCACGAGGCTGAGCGAGCCGTTGAAGAAGGCTGGGCGGCCGAAAATGATGTATTCACGGCCCATTTCGAGCTGCTTTTCGATCCAGCCGATTCCTTTGAACCAGACCAGTTCGGCCGTGCCGGAACCGTCGCTCACGGTGGCGACGAAACGTTTTTTCGCGCCGCCTCCCGCGTGCTGGAAGCCGGTGATGCGCGCCCGGAGCTGGATGTAGGAAAGCGAATCGTCGCGGATTTCGCCGATGCGGTAGAAGCGGGTGCGGTCGATGTAGCGGTACGGGTAGTGGCGCAGCAGGTCGCCCACGGTGCGGATGCCCAGCTCCGTGCGCAGCAGGTTCGCGCGCGCCTCGCCGACGCCCGTGAGGAACTTGATATCGTTGTCGAGTGGCTGGCTCATGTCGTCGTGTTTCGCTCTCTTCGCCGGTGCGGCGGTAAATCCGCTCCTGTTGTGTAAAGATACGCGAATTTATTAAATTTGCGAGGTGCCCGGTCCGTTTTCGGCGACGGGGCACAGCTTCCGGGCTGTCCGGACGAATTTCAGGCCGTGGCCGGAATCCGGTGGCCCGGCGGGTTTTAGGCCCGATTGTCCGGTTGGTTGCCGGGGCCGGTTTTCCGGAAGCGCCGGGGAAGCGGGGAAGGGAGAGGGTTCCGGGCGAACGTTTGGCCGAAGGGGAGCCGCTAATGAATGAAGATTCGATAAAAAGAGCACCATGAGAAAATATTGCGATTTGCTTACCGCTTATGCGCGTGCGGCCACCCGTCCGGTGGCGGTGGGAAGCGTGGTGATCGGCGGGGGGAATCCCGTGCGGATCCAGTCGATGACCAACACCGACACGAACGATACCGAGGCCTCTGCGGCGCAGGTACGGCGCATTGCCGGGGCGGGCGGCGAGATCGTGCGGCTCACCGCGCAGGGACGCCGCGAGGCGGCGAACCTCGCCGCGATCCACGCCCGGCTGCGGGAGGAGGGATGCTCCGTGCCGTTGGTGGCCGATATCCATTTCGTGCCGGAGGCGGCCCTCGTGGCGGCTGAACATGTAGAGAAGGTGCGCATCAACCCCGGTAATTTCAACGACCGGGGCAGCCAGTTCGACCGCCTGGTCGCCCTCTGCCGCGAGCACGGCACGGCGCTGCGCATCGGTGTGAACCACGGTTCGCTGTCGGCCGCCGTGATGGAGCGCTACGGCGATACGCCCGAGGGGATGGTCGCTTCGGCGGTCGAGTACCTCGCCCTCTGCCGCGAGCGCGGGTTCGATCCGGTGGTGGTGTCGCTCAAGTCGAGCAACGTGCGCGTGATGGTGCAGGCTTACCGACTGCTGGCCGCCGAGATGCGCGAACGGGGCTGGGACTACCCGCTCCACCTGGGCGTCACCGAGGCGGGCGACGACATGGAGGGGCGCATCAAGTCGGCGGTGGGCATCGGCGCGCTGCTGGCCGACGGTCTCGGCGACACGATCCGCGTCTCGCTGACCGAGGCGCCCGAGCGCGAAATTCCCGTCGCACGGCAGCTGGCCGATTACTTTGCCGCCCGCGAGGGACACGCGCCGATTCCGGCCGTGGACGAATCGTTTTACTCGCCGTACGAATACCGCCGCCGCCGCTCGGAGCCGGTGGAGGGCGTCGGAGGCGACCGGCCCCCGGTAATCTGGAGCGAGCTGCCCGAGGCGCTGCGCGGGAAGGTCTTTTACGCCGATATACATTCCGTCGGGGAGGTGCCCGACGGGCGTATCGTGGTGCTCACTACCGCGAACGGCAACGGCGTGGCCGAGCAGCGCGCCTTTTTCCTGCGCATGGAGCAGGCGGGCAAACGCAACCCGGTCATTGTCAAACGCAGTTACCGCGAACGCTCGCTGGAGGCGTTGCAGGTGAAGGCCGCCGCCGACACGGGCATGTTGTTTTTGGACGGTTACGGCGACGGGCTTTGGATCGAAAACGAAACGCCTGCAGGAGACGGACCCTCTGCCGCAGGCGGCCTGAGTGGTGCCGCAGCGATATCCGCCGCTGGCGAAGCGCGGGTCGGGGATGCGATGTCCGCTGCGGGCGGATGCAGTGGAAAAGAGCAGGCCGCGCAGATAGCGGGTCCCGGAACGCCGGTTCCCGGGGCGGACGATACGATTACCCCGGAGCGGATCGACGCGCTGAGCCTCGCGATCCTGCAGGCGGCCCGCGTGCGCATCTCGAAGGCCGAATACATCGCCTGCCCGAGCTGCGGACGGACGCTCTACGACCTGCAGGAGACGCTCGCGGCGATCAAGGCGCGCACGGCGCACCTGGTCGGGGTGAAAATCGGCGTGATGGGCTGCATCGTCAACGGTCCCGGTGAAATGGCCGATGCGGATTACGGTTACGTGGGCGCAGGCCCCGGACGCATTACGCTCTACCGCGGCCGCGAGGTGGTGCGGCGGGGTATCCCGCAGGCCGAAGCGCTCGACGAGCTGGTCGCGCTGCTGCGCGCCGACGGCAAGTGGCGCGAACCGTAGCCGGAGTTTCCCTCTGTCTGTGTTTCGATTCCGGCATGCTTCCCGGTTCGGCACGGCACGTGCAGGGTACACGAAAAATACATAGTTATGCGTTTTGGATGCGGTTTCCTGCAGACAGGACAGAGTGGAAACGGTCCGGTGATGCCGGGTAGTCCCGTTTCGGAACGATTAAAAAAGAGAAGATGAAAAACCTGAAGAACCGTTTTTGGCTGGGAGCCTGCATACTGGCGCTCGCTCTGGGGTCTTGTTCCGTGCGCGTGCGTACCGGCCGGCCGCTTCCTCCGGGACAGGAAAAACCGCTTCCTCCGGGACAGGCCAAGAAGATTACCGGCAGCCAGTCGGCCGCTCCTTATGCGCCCGGGCATAACAAATAAACCGCCGAAACAAATCCGGACCGAAGGCCGGATTTGTTTCGGTTGTCCCTGATGTACTCTGGTGCCCCGTTTGTGATTCCGATGCTCCCCGATGCGTCCCGGTGTTCTGATCTACCTCGATGTACAGGGAGTTACAGGTAGGGTAAATAAGTATCACGATCCCTGTCGCGCTGCCGGCAGGGATTTTTTGTTAAGGGCTGTCCGTTGCCGCCGTAAGGAGGTTCTTATTCGATCTGTTCCGGGGGCCTCGGTGTTGCGGGATTGCTAAAGGTCGGGCAAGTGGCGCGGACTGCAGTCCGCAGACGCGGGCGCGGGGACTTACCGGTCCGGGTTGTCCGGGGCTAGCGAGCCGAGCCACGAGGTATAGTCGGCATCGAGCTCTTCGAGCCGGGCGAGCGTGCGGGACATCGCGTCGCGTGCGGCGCAGCCCGTGCGGTAGCTTGCATGGGAACGGGACGTCGCGAGGATGCCGTTCAGTTCGTCGAGTAGTTTGCGGCAGGTGGCGATCCGCTCCCGGCATTCGGCCTGGGCCCGGCGCATCAGTGCGCCCGTTTGGGCGGGGAGCGCTTCGGCGGCCGGGGCCGTTGCGAAAGCCTGCGCCGGGACTGCGGACCTCGCGGGGACCGGGTCGGCCGTAGGAGTTTGCGCTGCCGGGGCTTGCGCCGTTGCTCCGGTTTCATCCCGCAGTGCGGACCGGTCGAGCTTGCCGCTGTCGGGACGGACAATTTCCGCTTGACAGGGATCGGCCGGCGGGGTCGGATGCGGGAAGTCGGGCGGACTGGACGATACCGGAAGACCGGGAGAGGTCGGCCGGAGGGCAGCCTTCGATCCGGATTTGGAAGAGTGCCGGGTCATGAGGGGGCGGTGTTGTCCCGTCCGGTCCCGTGACGGAGATGCATGAAAAAAAGCGTGAGACCGTTGCCACTTACCCTGTCCTGAAGGCCTACGACAGCCCTGTCATGAATAAGCGCAACGGCTCACGCCGATGGCATGAACCTGTACGGGCATAACTCATGCCGGACGTGAGCCCGGCCAAGCACGTTGCACTCATTGCTCCATGACGTTCGAAAGGTCGTAGTTTTCAGAACGAAGCAATATGACAAACGCTTTCTGACCGTTTGTCATAACAAAAGTAATGAAAAAATGCGGAAATGCAACCTGCCTTTGCTCAGGGCGTTCGCATTGTGCGCAGCGGCGGGACGCTACCCGGTTCCGGCCGGGATTTCCGCGTCCGGACAGGCTGGAAAATTACTCGTTGGCCTGGCGCGTTTCGCGTGCGATGATGCACGAAAGGTAGTAGCCGTTCAGCGATTCGAGCTTTTCGAGCACCTCGGTCAGCTCGGTGATCATGCGGCGGTAGTTGTTGATACGCTCCTGGCAGCTCATCAGCGCCTGCACCACGGCGGTGTAGGTTTCGAAATCGGGGGCTGTTTCGGCGGCCGCAGGATGTCCTGTTTCGGCGGATGCGGCTTGTTCGGCGGCCGGATGGCGTGCCGGGGCGCTGGCGTCGGACGGGGAGCGCTCGGCCGCGATCATGTCAAAGGCGGTTTTGGAGGTGGACATGGCGGTAGGTGTTGTCCGGCCCGGTCCCTGCGGCGGGAGAATGAAGAAAAAAGCGTGAGACCGTTGTCACTTACCCCCATGAAGGCCTGCGACAGCCCTGTCCTGAATAAACGCAACGGCTCACGCCGTAGGCATGAACCCATACAACATAACTCATGCCGGGACGTGAGCCCGGCCATCAGCACGTTGCGTTCATTGCTCCAGGAACATGAAAGGTCGCAGTTTTCAAGGGGAGCAATATGACAAACGCTTTCTGACCATTTGTCAGGTCAAAGGTAGTCAAAAAAAAGTGAAACGCAATGTTGCCCGGTTCTGTCAGAGGGGGCCGTATGCCGCTTCCTGCGGTGCGGACCGGACGGACGATTTTCCGGCCACCGCGGGTCGGCTTTCCTCGTCGTCCGGGGCGTTTCCCCGGTTTTCGGGCCGGAAGGATAGCAGGAGTGTGGTCGGGGAGATAAGGCGGCCTTCGGGGGCCCGAGGAGGGATAAGGGGCGGTATTGGCGGGTGCCGGGTGCCGGAAAAAGCTCCGCTCGGGAGTTGGGGAGAACGGTATATGCTTTACCTGCCACCTGCCCGTGCTACGGCATGGTCGATCGCATCGAGCAGGATGCGGCACGAGGCGTCGATCTCGTCGTCGGTGATCGTCAGCGGCGGTGCGATGCGCAGCGCCGTGGGCCAGAAGAGGAACCATTCGGTGAGCAGGCCCGTCTCCACGGCGCGCTGTACGACCCGCTCGCAGAGCGCCGCGTCGCCGAATTCGACGGCCATCAGCAGCCCGGCGCGGCGCACCTCTTTTACGGCCGGGTGCGCGCGCATCGCCTGTTCATAGCGGGCTCCTTTCGCATCGGCCTGCTGCATCAGTCCTTCGCCGAGGAGGTATTCGAGCGCCGCGAGTCCCGCCGCGCAGCAGACCGGGTGTCCGCCGAAGGTGGTGATGTGCCCCAGCACCGGGTTGGTCTTGAGCGTAGACATGATCCCGTCCGACGAGATGAATGCGCCCAGCGGCATGCCGCCGCCGAAGGATTTTGCGGTGCAGAGGATGTCCGGGGTGACTCCCGCCTGCTGGAAGTAGTAGAGCGTGCCGGTGCGGCCCGTGCCGGTCTGGATTTCGTCGAAGATCAACAGGGCTCCGGTTTCGTCGCAGCGGCGCCGCAGCGCTTCGAGGAAACCGGGTGCGGGCAGCTGGATACCCCCTTCGCCCTGCACCGGCTCGACGATGACGCAGGCCGTGCGGGCGGTGATTTGCTCCAGGTCTTCGGGACGGTTGAACCTCAGCTGCCGCACGTCGGGCAGCAGCGGACGGTACGAATTGCGGTACTCCTCCCCGCCCATTACGCTCAGCGAGCCGTGCGTGCTGCCGTGGTAGGCGTTTTTAAACGAGACCAGTTCGGTGCGGCCCGTGTAGCGTTTGGCCAGCTTGAGCGCCCCTTCGACCGCTTCGCTGCCCGAATTGACGAAGTAGACCGATTGCAGTCGGGGCGGCAGCAGTTCGGCGATGCGGGCGGCATAGCGAACCTGAGGCGACTGGATCACCTCGCCGTAGACCATCAGGTGCAGGTAGTCGCGCGCCTGCGAGCAGACCGCTTCGATGACCGCCGGGTTGTTGTGGCCGACGTTGCTGACCGAGACGCCCGAGATCAGGTCGATCCACTTTTTGCCGTTCGGGCCGAGCAGCCACACGCCTTCGGCGCGCTCGACCTCGAGGCCCATCGGGAAATCGGAAGTCTGTCCGACGTGTTCGAAAAAGAGTTGTCTGAGGTTCGGTTTCATCGTATCGGGAGGTTGTATCGACGTGTCGTGTCGGGGTGTCGTAATCGGTTGTCGTGCTTATTTGCGTTGCCCTGGGGCGTGCGGAGCGGGCGCATCCCGGGGTGTGTTCGGGCTGCCGGTGTGCCCGGCGACGGAGCTTTCGGGGGCCGGAGAGGCCGCAAGAACAAACGTGTTCGGAATGTACGGGGGTATGTCCTGGGGTGTCCGGCACCGCGGTTATCGTCCGCGTGCGGTGTTGAGCCGGGCGAGCGTTTCGGTCAGCGCGACGGTCAGGTCCACCTGCTGCCGGTTCGCCTCGGCGAGCAGTTCCCAGAAACGGCGGCCCAGTACTGCGGCGGCCTGTGGGTCGGGGGGGGCGATCCGTGCCGGTGCGGCAGCCGTAACCGGCTCGGGTGCCTGCGTCGCGGCGGGGGATGTGCCCGGGCTGGCAGGGGTTGCCGCAGTTGCCCGTACCGGGGAGCCGTCCCCTTCGTTGCCGCAGGTGCAGCGTTCGACGGGATGCTTCGCATTCCACACCTCTACCAGTTGTTGTGCCTCTTCGATCGTCATCGCTGTTCGGTTAAGTCAGTTTTGTGCCCGCCGCTTGCGGCGTGCGGCGTGCGGTTTTCGTGCGGGTGCCGTCCGTTGGCCTTCCGGTGCGGCTGGGCGGTGCGGTGCGGTGCCCTGTCGCGGGTTATTCCCGGTTCTGCGAATCGATCCAGATCGTAACGGGGCCGTCGTTGACCAGCGCGACCTGCATGTCGGCGCCGAAAACGCCTGTCTCCACGCGGCCCGTGGCGCCTTGGCGCACGGCGGCCACGAACGACTCGTAGAGCGGCACCGCCTTTTCGGGCCTCGCGGCGCGGATGTACGACGGCCGGTTGCCTTTGCGCGTCGAGGCGTGCAGCGTGAACTGGCTCACGATCAGGATGTCGGCTCCGGTCTCTTCCGCCGAACGGTTCATCACTCCCGCTTCGTCGTCAAAGATACGAAGTTTCAGTAATTTTCCGCACAGCCACTCCACGTCCGTGTCCGTGTCGGCCTCCTCGATGCCCGTGAGCACGAGCATGCCCGCGCCGATGGCGCTGTGCCGTTCGCCGCCGATGTCGACGGACGCTTCGCGCACCCGCTGGATCAGTATTCTCATGGTTGGGTCGGTTTTTACGTCGGTAACATGTATATTCAGGGGCCGTCCGGGGCCGCAACGTCTTTTTATGCGCTGTGGGTCAGCAGGGCGGGCGTTTCGACCTCCTCCTGCATAAAGAACGACCAGTCCTTCCACACCGGGTCGAGCCCTTTGGCCCGGACGGCCGCTTCCACTTCGCGCGGGGTGCGGTTGTCGTTGATCGACCACTGTTCCAGTTCCCGGTTCGGGTGCGCGTAGCCGCCGGGGGTGGTTTTCGACCCGGCGCTGATGACCGTCACGCCGAAAGGCATCACCCGGTCGCGGAAGTCGGCGCTTTCGCGCGTGGAGATCGACAGCTCGACATCTTCGCTCAGCAGGCGGTAGGCGCAGATCAACTGGAATAGGTTGCGCTCCGAGGCGGGATGTTCCGGGTTGAAGCCGTCTTCGCCCACATAGGGCCGCAGCCGCGGGAAGGCGACCGAATACTTCGTGCGCCAGTAGCGGTTTTCCAGGTAGCGCAGGTGCAGCGCCGTGAAGTAGGCCTCCGTGCGCCAGTCCTCGAGCCCGATCAAGTTCCCCAGGCCCACCTTGTGCACGCCCGCTTCGCAGAGGCGGTCGGGCGTCTCGAGGCGGTAGCGGTAGTTCGTCTTCTTGCCGCGCAGGTGGTAGACCGGGTAGCGGTCGCGGTTGTAGGTCTCCTGGTAGACGTAGACTGCGTGCAGGCCGTAGTCTTTCAGCAGGCGGTATTCGTCGGTGTCGAGCGGCTGCACCTCGATCGAAATCTGCTCGAAGTACCGCTGCATGATCTTCATCGAATCGGCCAGGTATTGTACGCTCGAACTGCGCGGTGCCTCGCCCGTCACGAGCAGGATGTGCTGGAACGGGTCGCGCTTGATCGCCTGGGCTTCGGCGTGGATCTCTTCCGGGGTGAGGATCGCGCGGTGGATCTTGTTCGTGCAGTTGAAACCGCAGTAGACGCAGTGGTTCTGGCAGATGTTCGCGAGGTAGAGCGGCACGTAGAGCTGCATCACGTTGCCGAAGCGGCGGCGCGTGGTGGCGTAGCTTTTCGAGGCCATTTCGCCGAGGTATTTGTCGGCGGCGGGCGAAACCAGCGCCGCGAAGTCGTCCATCGTCGGCCGTTCGGCGGCGAGCGCCCGTTCGACGTCGGCGTCGTTCTTCGCATAGATCGCCCGGCGCGTCGTCTCCCAGTCGTAGCGGAGGATCGTATCGTAGTAACTCATTGTATGCTTGATTTTGTTGGTGTTCGGAGTTTTGCGGGGCCGTTCCGTATAACCGCGGTACGCGGCGCGGGGAAGGGAACCGGTGCCGTTGCGTCCGGAGGAAGTTCGGCTGTCTGTTGCGGGGCTGTCTGTTGCGGGACAGCTCGTGCACGGGTTTATTCGTTCACGGGACTGCCTTTATTCGGGCCTGCCTGTTCGCGGGGGGGGCGTCCGGCGAAGCGGATGCGCCAATCGGGTAACCGGTTGCGCCGGCGGCCGAGGGGGTACGCAGGCATGCCTATACGGGCAAGTTCCTCCGGCTATTTCCGGCTATTTCAAACTCAGCACGTCGTCCAGCAGCGGCTGGATCGGGCTGGTGGCGTGTGCGGCGCTGCTGACCGGCGCGAGTTTCGCTTCGAATGCGGTACGGCCCGCCTCGACGGCCAGGCGGAAGGCGCGGGCCATCGCCACGGGGTCCTGCGCCACGGCGATCGCGGTGTTGACCAGCACGGCGTCGGCGCCCATTTCGAGCGCTTCGGCGGCATGCGACGGCGCGCCGATTCCGGCATCGACCACCACCGGCACGTTGCTCTGTTCGATGATGATGCGCAGGAAGTCGCGTGAGGCCAGCCCTTTGTTCGAACCGATCGGCGCGCCCAGCGGCATCACGCACGCTGCGCCCGCCTCCTCGAGCCGTTTGCAGAGCACGGGGTCGGCGTGGATGTAGGGCATGATGACGAAGCCGTCTTTGGCGAGCTCTTCGGTGGCTTTGAGGACCTCGATCGGGTCGGGCATCAGGTAGCGCGGGTCGGGGTGTATCTCGAGCTTGAGCCAGTTCGTGCCGAGCGCCTCGCGTGCGAGCTGCGCGGCGAAAACGGCCTCCTTTGCATTGCGTACGCCCGAGGTATTGGGCAGCAGGCTTACCTTCTGCGTGTCGATGTGGCTGAGGATGTCGTCCTGCGGGTTGTTCATCTCGACGCGTTTGAGCGCTACGGTCACCATCGCGGTGCCGCTTTCGGCGATCGCCGCGCTCATCAGCGCGCTCGAAGCGAATTTCCCGGTTCCGAGCAGAAGCCTCGACGGGAAGCTCTTGCCTGCAATTACTAAATCTTTCATTTTCCAGTTTCTATTATTTCTGTAAATCATTTTCGTTTTTGCCGCGCTGCCGGTGCCTGCGGATTTCTGCTGTTTCGGTTCAGGGCGTCATGATGGTGCGGTGGGCGGCGACCAGCTCCGTGAAGCGTGCCGTCGCCGCGGCGATGTCCCCGGCCCGGGAGATCGCGCCGCTCAGCGCGATGCCGTTCACGCCGCAGGCCATCACCTGCGGCACGTCCTCTTCGGTGATGCCGCCGATGGCCGCCACCGGGAGCCGGATACCCGCGCGGGCCATCTGCCGCAGGATGCGCCGGTAGCCCTCTTCGCCGAGGATCGGCGAGAGGTTCTTCTTCGTGGTCGTATAGCGGAACGGCCCGAGGCCGATGTAGTCGGCCGAACTTTGCGCGATGCGTGCGATGTGGGCGAACGTGTTGGCCGTGCAGCCGATAATGGCCTGCCTGCCCAGTATGATGCGCGCCTCGTCGGGCGGCGTGTCGTTCTGCCCGAGGTGTACGCCGTCGGCGCCGATCGCCTTGGCCAGCCGCGGGTCGTCGTTGACGATCAGCAGCGCGTCGTAGCGGCGGCAGAGCGCGAGTATCTCGCGGCCGCGCGCGATGATCCCCTCGGCGGGGGTATCTTTCATGCGCAGCTGCACCCAGCGTCCTCCGCCCTGCAGGAAGGCCTCTGCGGCGGCCGGATCGCCGTCCGAAATGAATTGCAGCGTGCCTCCGGCGGCCTGCCAGCGGCGTGTGAGCCGTTGGTAGTTGCTCAGCGTGGCCGTGAGGTCGATGCGGGAGATGTCGTGGGACGGAGTGCCGGCGGGGGGGCGGTTTCCGGGGGATGGCGTCCGGTCGGAATTTTTGGGGTCGGGCTGCGGGCCGGTACCGAGCCATTCGGTCGTCCAGACCGCGCCGATCACGGCGGCCCCGTCGAATGCCGCGGCCCGGGCGACGGAGATATTATCCGGGGTGATGCCGCCCAGTGCGATGATCCGGCTCCCGGAGCCGGAAACGGGTAACTCTGCCGGAATGGCGGCGGGGATTGGCTTCGCGGTTTCGTCCGTCCGGCGCCGTAGCCTCCGGCACGCGTCGGCGGGGTCGATTCCGGCGAGGTAACCGGGCTTCGACACCGAATCGAACAGCGGGCTGAGCGTTACGTAATCGCACAGCGGGACGAGCCGTGCGGCCTCTTCCCACGAGTGGGCCGGGGCGCTCAGGCGCGGCGTATACGTGTCGTTTCCCTGCTGGGTCTGTTGGGTTTGTGTTTTTTGAACGTCCGGTGCGGATGCTCCCTGCGCTGTCGCGTGCCGTTTGTCCGGATGCTGCCGCAGCCACTCGCGCAGGGCCCCTTCGCGCAGGTGGATGCCGCCGAGGCCGTAACGCCGGGCGAGGGCGGCATCGTGGTGCAGCGTCAGGCGCGTCATGTCGGCGCCCGCATCGCGCAGTTGGCGCAGCAGCGTTTCAACTTGTGCGGCCGGGGCGTCGGGTTTGCGGATATGGATGACGGGTGCGCCCGCGTCGAGCAGCGCGCAAAGGGCCTCGGCCTCGCCGTCGTAACAGCGCGGCAGCGTGATCGCAACGGGCTTGCCCAAGGGAAAGTGTAAGGGGGTGTCCATCGCGCTATCCTCCTTGTGTGGCGCGGATTACCGTGACCGACGCACCGTCGTGCAGCGGCGCTGCATTCCACTCCGTGCGGCGGACCACCTTTCCGTCTACGGCGACGGCGGTGCCGGGCGTGGCTATGCCCTGCTCTTCGAGCAGTTCGGCGAGGGTGGCGGCCTGTGTGTGGGTCGGGGTGCCGTTGAACATGATTTCCATAACGTTCTGCGTTTTGGGAAAGCGACGGCGGCGGGTGCGAGATGGTGCGGAAAAACTCCCTCCGACGGTACGAGCCGTATCAGGTGCTGGGGTCTGATCTCAGCCGCTTGCCTCCTTCGCCTGCCGCGCGGGGAGTTTCCTGCCCGGCTTTTCCGTCCTTTCGGCGGACGGTCCGGAGCGCGGGGTCATCTTCCCGGCGGCGGGGCGGCCTGCGGCACCCCCGTCTTCCTTCCTGTGTTGAACATTGCAAAGTAATAAAAAAATATCGGAAGTTGTCCGTTTTGGGGCCGGAAGTTTGCGTACGGGTTACTGTGGGCGCAATTTTCTCACACTATTTTAGTATATTTGTATAATATTTAAAATGCGGTCCGGCAATCTTTGCGTGCGAGCCCGCGCCATTGCACGCGCCTTCACTGTTTGCCGCGGGGCCGCCCCGGGTGTGACCCGGCCGTTTGGGGCCGGGTGCGTTCCGGCGGCAAGGAGGGGGGAAGCCGCGGGAGAGACGAAATCCGGACAAGCGATAAAACGGGAAACGATGGGAAAAGCGAAAAAACATGCGGGACTGGCCGTACTGCTGGCCGTACTGCTGGCCGGCTGCCAGTCCGGGCCGCAGCGGCGTCCGCAGACGGTGATCGACGGTTTTGCGCAGGGAGGAACCTACCACATCGTGCTGGTGGGGGACAGTACCTCGGGAGGTCTCAAAGGACAGCTCGACTCGCTGCTGTGGCGGGTGGACAATTCGATGTCGCTCTACAATCCGACCTCGCGCCTGAGCCGTATCAACCGCGGCGAAACCGATACGCTCGACCGCTTTATCGCCAACTGCATCCGGACGGCCGACACGATCAGCCGCGAGAGCGGCGGCCGTTACGACATCACGATCAAGCCCCTGACGGCCGCCTACGGCTTTACCGGCGACCGTCCCGTGCAGCAGCCCAACGTCGATTCGTTGTTGCAGTTCATCGGGTATGATAAAATCCGCATCGACGGCTGCCGGCTGGTGAAAAAGCACCCTTCGGTGCAGATCGACCTCAATTCCATCGCGCAGGGCGCGACGGCCGACTACGTCGCCCGCTGGCTCGATTCGCTGGGGTGGAAGGATTACCTGGTCGAGGTGGGCGGCGAGATCTTCGCGCGCGGGCACAACGCGAAGGGCGGCCTGTGGCGCGTGGGTATCGACAAACCCATCGAAGGCAACGTGATTCCCGGCGCGCAGCTCCAAGTGCGCATCGGCATCAGCAACCGCGGGCTGGCCACTTCGGGCAATTACCGCAAATTTTACACCGACAGCCTGGGCCGCAAGATCGTCCATACGTTCGATGCGCGTACCGGGGCGCCGGTAATCAGCAACCTGCTCTCGGCCACGGTCGTCGCGCGCACCGCGGCACAGGCCGACGCCTACGGCACGCTCTGTATGGTGATGGGCCTGAACGAAAGCATCCGTTTCCTCGAAAGCCGTCCCGACCTGGAGGCCTACCTCGTCTGGTCGGACGACCGGGGCAATTACCGCACCTACATGACTCCGGGCATGGAGTCGCTGGTGCTTCAATAAAAATTCCGGTCCGGCGGATGCGTATCCACGGCCAACGGCCGCAGACGGGACGCCCCGGGCCATCACGCGAACAGAAAAGCTATTATGCAACCGGTTTGTTTCCTCTATAATCCTACGGCGGGCGAGACCGTCATTACCGAGTGGCTCGACACGATCATTTCGATCTACCAGCGGCGCGGCTGCACCATCGTACCCTACCGGCTTGGGTTCCGCGCCGGCGAGCCGGAACTCATCGCCGACCTGCTCGGACACGGTTACCGCCATGTGCTGGTCGCCGGCGGCGACGGCACCGTGAATTACGTGGTGGGGATCATGAAACACCACGGCATCGACCTGCCGGTGGCGGTGCTGCCGACCGGTACGGCCAACGATTTCGCCGGCATGCTCGGCGTGCCGGGCGACATTTCGCGCGCGTGCCGCGCGATCCTCGACGGCGAGGAGCAGCGTGTCGACCTGGGTGTCGCGGGCGGCGAGCGGTTCGTCAACGTCTTCAGTTGCGGCCTTTTCACCGATGTGTCGCAAAAGACGCCCACCGTGCTGAAGAACAATTTCGGCAAACTGGCTTACTATTTCGGCGGCCTGGGAGAGTTGCCGAACTTCCGCAAGATGCACATTACGATCCGTTCCGAAGAGGTCGATTACGACGGGACGTCGCTGATATTCTTCGTGTTCAACGGCCGGACGGCGGGCAAGATGCGCTTCGCGTACAGCGCCGAGATCGACGACGGGCTGCTCGACGTGATCGTCGTCAAGGGTGACGGCCCGATCGGGACGCTCCGCGCACTGTTCCATTTTATCCGGCAGAATGCGGGATTGCGCCGCCTCGATCCGGGCGATTATCCGGAGGGGGTGCTGCACTTCAAGAGCCGCGATTTCGTCGTCGATTCGCCGATGCGCCGCAACGAAGTGACGGACATCGACGGACAACCCGGCCCGCGTTTCCCGGTGCGCATCACCTGCGAGGTCGGCGCGCTGCGCGTGATCCGCCCGGCCCACCACCGTAAAGATTAGCGGGAGGTTCTCGCAATCCTTTGTAAATCGTGTGCTTGTTCGTGCGCCGGTCCGTCCGGGTTACAGCGAAACCGGGAAGAGGTTGTAGGCGATCATACTGACCAGCAGCAGCAGGTAGGCGATGCCCAGCCAGGTGCTTTCGCGGCGGTTGAAGCAGGTGGGGATAATCACTGCGAGCGGGACGGCCAGCAGCATCAGCTCTCCGACCGACCGGCCCGGCGGGATCAGCGGCAGCGCTGAGAAGAACAGTATCCAGATAAAATAGAGGTAGGATTTGTACGGGCGCGTGCGCATCGAGTGTGCCTGGCGGACGAAGATCACGAGCGACCAGACGGTGAGCACGGCGATCATCGCCCAGAGCAGCAACAGCAGCGGATTGAGCCAGTGCACGAGGAACGCCGGGGCGTACCACGTATCGCAGAGCGCCTCCCACAGCCGTACCGGAACTTCCGTCAGCGGCCGTCCCAGCGCCCACCAGACGTACGAGCAGATGGCCGTGGGCAGGACGAGGCCGGCCAGCGCGACGATCCATTCGCGCCACCGCTTGCGGAAAAGCACCAGCGCCACCGGAAGCAGCGGAATGTAGACCGCGGCGGGGGCGTATGTCAGCAGTGCGATGCCCAGCAGCAGCGACGCATTGAAGATGTGCGTGTAGACCACCTCGCGGCGGAACGAGCCGATCGTGCGGTCGAACGAACCGATCATCAGCAGCGTTGCGGCGAAAAGGTCGAGTGCCGCCGGGTCGTACCAGCTTCCGCATCCGACGATGAGGAAGATGATTGCGGGCATGTAGGTGCGTTCGAGCAGGATCATGTTGCGCGCGATGAGCCGTGTGATCCAGATTCCCCCGATGAACAGCATCCCGAGCGCGGCCAGGTTGCGCAACGGGCCGGGCAGCGCTTCGCCCCAGCCGCGGAGCAGGCCGCCCAGCGGCATCCTGAGGGCCGTACCGGGCAGCGCCTCTATCGGCGCGGCGGCGTAGCGGTGCCACAGCACCAGGCACAGTGCCGCGAAAAGCAGCAGCGTGGAAGCGAGGTTCTGGCGCGTGATGTCGACTTTCATAACTATCGTAAGCAAAGCCCGGGCACCCGCTCGTACAGAGCGGACGTCCGGGCGGCATGTATCCGGGTGAGGCGGTCGCGCCTATTTCAGCAGTCCGATCAGGTCCTGCCCGATGTCGCGCCGGAAATTCTTGCCTTCGTAGGCGATTCCCCCGATGGTGTCGTAGGAGGCGTGCAGCGCTTCGGCGATCGAGCCGCCCAGCGAGGTGACCGCCAGTACGCGGCCGCCCGCGGTGTAGGTCTTGTCCCCTTTGGCTGTGGTGCCGGCGTGGAATACGATGCTTTGCGTCGGGGTGTCCAGGCCGCTGATTTCCATTCCTTTGGCGTAGTCGCCGGGGTAGCCGCCCGAGACGCAGACTACCGTAACGGCCGTCTGCGGGGAGACTTCGAGCACGTAGCGGTCGAGCCGCCCGTAGGCGATTCCCTCGAACATCGCGATCAGGTCGGAAGTGATCCGGGGCAGTACCACTTCGGTTTCGGGGTCGCCCATGCGGACGTTGTATTCGATCACGTACGGGTCGCCCGCGACGTTCATCAGCCCGATGAACAGGAAGCCTTTGTAGGCGATTCCGTCCTGCTGCAACCCTTCGACGGTCGGGCGCACGATGCGCTCCTCGACCTTCTTCATGAACGCCTCGTCCGCGAACGGAACCGGGGAGACGGCGCCCATGCCGCCGGTGTTCGGGCCGGTGTCGCCCTCGCCGATGCGCTTGTAGTCCTTCGCGACCGGGAGTATCTTGTAGTTCTTGCCGTCGGTGGCGACGAAGACCGAGCATTCGATGCCGCTGAGGAACTCCTCGATCACCACCGTGTTGCCGGCCTGTCCGAATTTGCCGGAGAACATCTCGGCGAGCTCGGCTTTGGCCGCCGCAGCGTCGTCGAGGATCACCACGCCTTTGCCTGCGGCCAGCCCGTCGGCTTTCAGCACGTAGGGAGCCGCGAGCGAGTCGATGAAGGCTTCGGCTTCGGGGAGCTTATTTTTGTTAAAACTCTGGTACCGGGCTGTAGGTACGCCGTGGCGTGCCATGAAGGCCTTGGCGAAATCCTTGCTTCCTTCCAGGCGCGCGCCTTCCAGCGACGGGCCGATCACCGGGATGTTGCTGATCTGGCTGTCCTCGCAGAAGAAGTCGTAGATGCCGCGCACAAGAGGTTCTTCGGGGCCGACCACCACCAGGTTGATGTTGTTCGAAAGCACGAACTGCTTGACCGAACCGAAATTATTGGGGTTGATATCGACGTTGGTGCCGCATTGTGCGGTACCTGCGTTACCCGGTGCAATGAACAACTTGGCTACGCTGGGGCTTTCGGCGATCTTGCGGGCGAAAGCGTGCTCGCGGCCGCCCGAGCCCAGCAGGAGGACATTTAACGAGTTGGAGAATTTCATCGGTTTTCTTCTGTCTTATTGTAGGTGTGCGTTCCCGTGGAGGGAAACGGCACGGATGGTATTGCGGATTCGGTTGTGGATTCCGTGCCTGCGGCCTGAATACGGGCGGACAAGGATGCGTAAAGGTATTAAAAATCGGGGGAATAAAAATGTGCTGCCGTGCGAAAATTATCAACTTTCGATGAACGGCCCCAAAATGGCGTCCAGCTTGGCATGTTCGACCAGGAAGCCGTCGTGTCCGAAATCCGAAACGATCAGTTCCATGCGGCAGTGCGGGATGTGCCGCCAGAGGGCTAGCTGTTCGCCCACGGGCAGGATGATGTCCGAAGTGATCCCCACCACCAGCGTGTCGGCCCCGATAGTGCCCAGCGCGCGCTCCACGCCGCCGCGGCCGCGCCCGACGTTGTGCGAGTCGAATGCCTCGGTGATGCGCCGGTAGGAGTAGGCGTCGAAACGGCGGCTCAGCTTTTCGCCCTGGTGCCGTTGGTAGGAGCAGGCGCGGAATCCCCGCGTCTTGTCCGGGTCGTCGTGTTCCTGCTGCGTCGCGTTGTAGGCCGACGAGCCGCGGTAGGTCAGCAGGCCGATCGCGCGTGCGGCTTCCATGCCCCGGCGCCCGGCATCCGGAGAGTCGGTGCCGAACGTGGTGTCGGCCTCGAGGGCCATGCGCTGCGCTTCGTCCGCAGCGATGGTCCACGGCTGGGCGCGGGCCGCCGTGGCGATCAGGATCAGCTTCCGGGCGAAACCGGGCCGTTCGAGCGCCATCTCGAGCGCCTGGAAACCGCCGATCGAACTGCCGATCACAGCGCGGGCGTGCGCGATGCCGAGGTGGTCCGCCAACAGCAGGTTCGCCCGCGCCATGTCGCGGACGGTTACCGGCGGGAAGGCGCCGTAATAGGGCTTTCCCGTGGCGGGGTCGGGGCTCGCGGGTCCCGTGGTGCCGTAGCACGAGCCGACGATGTTCGCGCAGACCGTGAACCAGCGCGCCGGGTCGAGGAACTTGCCCGCTTCGACCGTGTGCGGCCACCAGTCGGCTACCTCGGAGTTGGCCGTCAGCGCGTGGCAGACCCACAGGGCGTTGTCGCCCGTGAAGGTACCGTAGGTGTGGTAGGCGATCCTCAGCGGAATCGCCGCGCCGCATTCGAGCCGGAACGGCCCGGCGGGGGTGAAGTACCGCACGTCTGCGGGAAGGGGTATGGTCTGTTCGGGCATTGTTTCCGGGTCGGTTGTTTCGGGTTGGTCGGATATTGCGTTGTGCGGGCGTGCGGTCGGTTCCCCGGGACGGCTCTCCTTCCGGGACCGGCGGCGGAACGTTTGTCGGACCCGCATAATTCCTCCCCTAACCGCAGGGGAGGATTCGGGAGGGACGGTCGGAGCCGGAGAGCCGGCGGATGTGCCGGCCTTCGGTTATCGGCGGCGTATCATGGTCGGGTCATGGTCGGGCACTTTACCCGGTGCTGAGACGTGTCTCTCCGGCTAATTGATCCCGTGGTGGATTTTGTCCTCGGCGATTTCGATCCGCGTGTGGTCGATGCCCGAGTCGCTGCGGGCTTCCAGGTCGTTCATCCCTTCGGCCATCGTCACGTTCTCCCAGGTAAAGACCCCGTTCACGCCGGAGCGCTTGCCGAGCGAAACGCCGTTCAGCAGCATTTCGACTTCCGGTGCGTTGGAGTAGACCTTCAGCGTCTGCGTGCGTTTTACGCGGCGGTCCCAGCGGCGTTCGGCGATGTAGACGAACGGTTCGTCGGGGTTCCAGTTGGCCTTGTAGAAATAGAAGGCGTCCTTGCGGTATTTGCGGTCGAAGGTGACCAGTCCGCGGTCGTCTACGCCGGTGCCGTCGCCCCATTCGCGGCCTGCCGCGCCGTAGTCGAACATGTTCGCGATGAAGACGCCCCAGAGGAACGGCGCATTTTTCGCGAACGAATAGTATTGTTCGTGCAGGTAGCTCTGCCACCGCTCGGGATGCCAGTTACCCAGGTAGTCGGACCGGTAGAGCGAGTCGTCCTGGTGGTAGATGCTTGCGCCCGCGCCGTAGCTGAGTCCCGAGTTGAGGTTGCTCCAGTTGGCCTGCAGCTGTTTCAGCCATACCGAAATATCGGAGGGAAGGCCCTCTTTCCAGCCGAAGATGTGGTCCCAGACGACCAGCTTCGTGATGAAGTTCATCTGTCCGTCTTGGTTGCTCGCGCCGACGGTCATGCGCGTGGGATCCTCCTCCCGGGCCACCGTGTTCAGCTCCTTGATGTACGGGGTGGGGTCGTCGCCGCGCATGCTCTGGTTACTGAACAGCCCCCACATCGCGATCGAGGGGTGGTTGTAGTATTGCGAGATCATCTCGCGGAGTTGCTGCACGCCGTTGGCGCGGAACGACTCGGTGCCGATGTAGCCGCGGTCGGTCAGATAGGACGGGCCCACGAAGGGCAGGTCGCTCCAGACGATCAGCCCGCGGCGGTCGCATTCGTCGTAAAACTCCTGCGAGTGCGGTCCCGGAGAGGTGCGTACCGCGTTGACGCCCATCTCGACCATGTAGTCGAGGTCTTCGCGGATCTGGTATTCGGTCAGCGCCGGGCCCACGCTCGCACGGTCTTCGTAATAAAACACGCCGTGCAGCTGCAGCGGCCGTCCGTTGAGCGCGAAGCCCGTTTTCGGGTCGACCGAAAAGTAACGCAGCCCCAGCGGCACTGCGAGCGAGTCGCAGGTGACGTTCTGGTCGGTCACTTTGACGATGACGTTATAGAGGTAGGGGTTTTCCACGCCGTTCCACAGCGTTGGGGACTCCAGTTCGATCGGGATCGTCACCGTGCCGATGCCCGAGGCCGGCACGCGGAAGCGCGAGGCCTGGAAGAAGATCGTATCGCGGCGCGGCGTGGTGACCGCGAGGTTCACCAGCAGGTTGCGGTCTCGCTGCCCGTCGATACGGATGACCGCATCCACTGCGGCCCGTTCCGAGGAGACCGCTTTCTGCACGAGGCGGATGCCGCCTTCGGAGGCGCGGATGACCGACTGCTCGGTGACGATCAGCTCGACGTCGCGGTAGAGGCCGCCGTAGACGTTGTGGTCGCCCGCGGTGGGCAGTACGTCCATCTGCGGCGAGTTGTTGACGATCACCCAGATCGAGTTCGTCTCGCCGAAACGCAGGTAGGGCGTCAGCTCGAAGGTGAAGCCGGTGAAGCCGCCCCGGTGCTCGCCCACATGGCGGCCATTCACGGCGAGGTTCGCCACGTCGCCCGCCGCGCCGAAGCGGATGAAGACCCGCTTGCCGCGCCATTCGGCCGGAACCTTGATATCCTTGATGTAGTTGCCGATGCCGCGGTAGTAGTCGTTGTGGCCGCCGAGCGCGTCGCGGTTCCAGGTGTGCGGCAGGTTCACCATCGTGGCGTTGTCGCTGGTGTGGCTGTTGCTGAAAAAGCGCCAGTTGCGGTTGATGTTGATCACTTCGCGCGCCCGGGCCTGCAGGGCGCTCCCTGCGAGCAGCGTACCCAGCAGCAGGGTGAGGATCAGGGCTCTGTTTTTCATCGGAAATCTCATCGGGAAAGGTATTTTAATGTGCCCGCCGCGGGTTTCGTTCCGCAGTTCGGTGGCACGGGTCGTTCGTTCCTGTACGCGGGGCGTTCCCCGGGATATTCAGCCCGGTGGATTGGTCCCGCCGGCTGCCTGCGGAGGAGCGTGCGATCTGCATACCGCAGCACCCCGCCCGGGCCGCCTGCGCGAGCTTTCGGGCACGGCCGGCCGATTCGTGTACAAAAATAGCGAAAAGAAAATAAATCGCTATATTCGTATCAAAAATTGCACCGGGATCGACCGGGGCCGGGGCGTACGTGTCCCAAAGACTTAAAAGGGAAATGACCGTTTTCGATATCGTATGCGGGCTGTTGCTGGCCGTGGGGGCGTGGAAAGGATGGCGCGACGGGATCATCGTGCAGCTTTCGGGCATCCTGGGGCTGCTGGTGGGGGTCTACCTGGCCTACCGTTACAGCATTCCCGCAAGCCGCTGGCTCGGTTCGGAAGGAATGACCGGACAGGCGGCGGGGTTCCTGCTCGTTTTCGGTTTGGTGCTTGTGGCCCTTGCGTTGCTGGGACGCCTGATGCGCGGCTTGTTCAAATTCGCGGGCCTCGGGCTGTTCGACCAGCTGGGGGGCGCCGCGCTCGGGATTGTGAAAGTGGCGCTGCTGGTGAGCGTACTGCTCGGCGCCTACGAGTCGATCAACCTCACCCGCCACTGGACCGACGGCGAAAAAACGGAGCGGTCGTGGCTCTACCGCCCGGTGAAAGAGGCCGGGGAGCTCGCATTTCCTTACCTGAAATCGCTGAAAGAGCAGTTTCTTTAAGGTTGCCCGGAGTCGTTCCGGGGGGATGCGAAGGCTCGCTTCGGTTTTTTATATTACAACAGTTTGCCCATGGAAACCATACGTACCGCAGTTGTCGTCAAGGCGACAGGCAGCCGCTACATGCTGCACGACCTCGCCTCGCAGGCCACCGTCGAGGGGCGCCTCAGGGGGCGCCTGCGCCTGAGCGGCAGCCGCTCGACCAGCCCTGTGGTGGTGGGCGATATCGTGGATTACGAACCCGAACTGCCGGCCGGGATTGAAACGGCCGGAGACGGAACGGGGCGTACCGCGCCCGGGACGGAGGGGGATGGAACCGGCGGCCGTGCGGCGGGCGGTGCCGGGGCGGCCGGCGTACCGGGAAAATCCTGTACGTCCGGAACGGTCGTGGCGCTGCACCCGAGGCGCAACTACATCATCCGCCGCGCGTCGAACCTCTCGAAGGAGTCACACATCATCGCGGCGAACATCGACCAGGCTTTGCTGGTGGTGTCGCTCGTCCGTCCGGCTACGAACAGCGAGTTTATCGACCGTTTCCTGGTGACGGCCGGGGCGTACCACATTCCGGCGGCGATCCTGCTCAACAAAAGCGATCTCTATACGACCGGGGAGCTGCAGCAGCAGCGGGCCCGGTTTATCGAAACCTATACCCGTGCGGGCTACGACGTGGTCGAACTGTCGGCTTCGCGCGGCGAAGTATTGCGCATCAATCCCGCGCGCGCGCGGCGGCAGGAAACCCGGACGGAAGCTACGTCCGGCCTCGGCGGCGATGCGGATTCCGGGAGCGGCGCGGGAACGTCCGTGATGTCCGGCATGGGGACGGAACCGTTGCTGGAGCGGCTCCGCGACCGCGTGACGCTGCTCTCGGGCAATTCGGGCGTGGGCAAGTCCACGCTGATCCGCGCGATCGATCCGTCGCTGGAGGTGAGGGTCGGCGAGGTTTCCGACGCGCACCACAAAGGCCGCCATACGACCACTTTTTCGGAGATGTACCCGCTCGCGGAGGGGGGCTGGCTGATCGATACGCCGGGGATCAAGGGGTTCGGGCTGATCGACCTCGACGGGGCGGAGATCGCCCGTTATTTCCCCGAACTGTTCCGCCTCGCACCGGGCTGTTCCTATTACAACTGCACGCATACGCACGAGCCCGGCTGCGCGGTCAAAGAGGCGCTCTCGCGAGGAGAGGTGAGCCTCTCGCGTTATGAAAGCTACCTCAAACTGCTGGACGACGATGAAAAATATAGAAGATAGCGCCGGATTTCCGGACGAACTGCTCGCCCGCAGGATCGAATACCTGTCGGGTTTTATGACCGCGGAGCGTTACGCGACGCTGTGTCGCGCCGTGGATATGCGGACGCGTTATATGACCGTCTGTATGGAGAATACGTTCCATCCGCAGAATGCGAGCGCGCTGGTGCGTAACTGCGAGGCATTCGGCGTGCAGGAGCTGCATGCGGTGGAAGAGTTGTGCCGTTTTTCGCCGAACGTGCAGATCGTGCGCGGCACCGACAAATGGATCGAAATCCGCAAGCATCCGACGACGGCGGAGCTGATCGGCTCGCTGCGCGGTCGGGGTTACCGGATCGTCGCCACGACGCCGCACCTGGACGACGCCACCCCCGAAACGTTCGACGTGGCGGCGGGACCGTTCGCGCTTTTCTTCGGCACCGAGCACGCCGGTATCAGCGACGAGGTGAAGGCCGGGGCGGACGAATTCCTGCGCATCCCGATGTGCGGGATGGTCGAAAGCCTCAATGTGTCGGCCTCGGCGGCGATCCTGCTCTACTCGCTTTCGACCCGCGTCCGCGCGATGGACATTCCGGCCGGTACGGGCGTCGTGTGCACTGCGGACGCTCCGGCCCGGGCGGTGTGGCAGCTTTCGCGTCGCGACCGCGACGAGGTGCTCTACCGCTGGATGCAGCAGACCGTGCGCGATCCGGCCGGGGTGCTGAGCCGCTTCAGGGGGGAGTAGGTATGTGCCGGAACGCCCGGCAGTCCGTTTCACTCAGGTAGTATGCAGCCGCGCCGCGTCCCGGAGCGCCCTCCCCGGTCGAACTTTCTGGCAGCACGTTTTTGCCGCGCACCTTGGGCCGCAGCCGGAATATTTTGACCCGGAACGCAGACGCAACCGCCGCAGGAGTCCGGAAAGTCCGCTACGTACCGCCTGCGCCGCCCAAACTGTGCCGGTGAGCGTTGCCGGGCCCACCGGTTTCAAAATCAGGCACAGAAACGGCTCCCCATTCGAAGCTTTTCCGGTATTCCTGCCGACGGTTGCGCTACGCCCTGCGGATGCCGGAGCCATGCCCCTTGCCGCATCCGATCGCGTTATATCGGTAACGTCGCGTCCTGCCGCGCCGTATCCCTGGACACCGCACCCGTTTTCCCGCACTGCGCCACAAAAAAAGGACGCAGATACAACTGTGAACAGTAGGCCTTAGGGAGCCTGAAACCGGCAGCTGCACTGCGCCCAAGCTATACCCGGCAGGATCTGCCGCCGGGGTATAGCGAGGACTAGCAACTTTTATTCCCGGTTCAACAACCTTCCGAAGAAGGCTCCCTAAGTTGACTGTTTAGGATAAAAATTGTGTCTCTGATATATTTACGGCTTACGCCGTGTATGTATCTGATACGAAGATAGTATAAAATTCTTATTCCCGTATCCGGACGTCCTGTTTTTTTCGCCGCATAGTGATGACGGCGCGGGTTTTTACTCCGTTTTGCGCTCCTGCGGGGTGCAGTAGAGCACGCCGCCCTCGATGCGGGTGACGGTCACCGTGCGGCCGCGCGCGACGAACAGGCCGTCCTCGGCCGCCGCGTCGTAATACCGCCCGTCGACCATCACGCAGCCCGAGGGGCGCAGCACCGCCATCACCAGCGCGGTGCGACCCACCAGTTCCGGTTCGATCTGCGGGTGGCTCACGTAACCCTCTTCGGGCTTCATTTCTGCGGTCAGCACCACCTTTTTTTGCAGCGGCGAACGGCCCGTGAGAAAACGGCGTCCCAGGACGATGCCCCCGACCAGCGCCGCCGAAGCGGCGATGATCACCACCAGCACCGGCCTCAGCAGCCACGCGAGCGTCAGTTCGCCCGTGGAGAGGTGGCGCAGCAGGTCGTTGTCGATCGCCGCGAACGAGAGGCCGGTCACCACCGCGATAATCCCCGCGACGCCCGCGATGCCGAAGCCCGGCAGCACGAAAATCTCGACGGCCAACAGCGCCAGCCCTATGATAAAGAGGATCAGCTCCCAGTTTTGCGCGACACCCTCGATGTAGAGCGGCGCGAAATAGAGCACCGCCCCGAGGATCGCCACCACCAGCGCGAAGCCGATGCCGGGGGTTTGCAGCTCGAAATAGATGCCGCCGACGATCATCATCACGAAAATGCCCTGCACCACCGGGTTCATCAGCCAGCCCAGCAGGCGGTCGAGCCGCGTGGGGGTGTATTCGTGCAGCGTGTACTGCTGTACGCCGCCCTGTGCAAGCACTTCGTCCACGGTGGAGGCCGTCCCTTCGCTGTAATGGTGTTCCGACGCTTCCGACGCGGTGAAGGCGAGCACCCCGGCGGTCGTGCTGTCGCCCACCGTGCGCCCGACCATCGCCTCGGCGACCTGCGGGTCGCGCCGCCAGCGCCAGAGGGTGTCGTCGCCGTCGATGCGTTCGATCACCTTGCCGTGCGCTTCGGCCGTCGCGCGCATCGTCGCGCGCATGAAGCTCTGGAACTTGTCGGGCATCGGCTTGCCGTTCTGGTCCACGACCGAGGCTGCGCCGATACTGCCGCCCGGACGCATGTAGATACGCTCGGCCGCGATCGCGATGAGCGCCCCGGCCGAAGCGGCCTGGTTGTCGATAAAGACCCAGACCGGTACCGGCGAGTTGAGGATCATCGTGCGGATCGAGTCGGCGGCGTTGACCAGTCCGCCGTAGGTGTTGAGCCGGATCAGCACCAGTTCGGCGCCGCCGGAGCGGGCGTCGGCGAGGCATTTGGCCACCAGCCGCTGCTGCGCGGGCATGATGTCGCCGTCGATCGGGAAGGTATAGACGACCGTGGGCTTTCCCTGTGTTCCGGCTGCGGTGGCGTTCTGTGCTCCGGGAGTGCCGGATTGCGCGGCCCCGCGCGATCCCGGGACGACGTACTTCTCGCCCGATGCGCCGGCCACCGCGTCGATTCCGGTATCGTCGCCGTCCTGCCCGGCGGGCTCTTTGTGCAACGAAGAGAGGGTGGCGGGGAAGGCCTGCGAAGCCGCAGCCGGAAGGATGCTCCCGCTGAGCAGCAGTGCGGTCAGTAAACAGAACGTAGCGATAGGTCTCATCGGATTCGGGTTCAATCAAGTCTTATAGCTGTCGGAGCCATGCGCCGGGGTATTTTTGTTGCGGCTCCGGAGGCGGACAGGCAGTCGTAACAAAGATAGCTTTTTTGTCGCATTCCCGCACTCATTCAGGAAGGTTCGTTTTGCTTTTCGTCGGGCGGCAAGCCGTCCGAGGGTTGAAGAAAAAATGCGGAAGGCGGGCGAAAGTGCCGTTTTTTTCGTTACCTTCGCATTGCGGAAGAGCGCCCGGATGAGGGCGCGCGTCCTGCCAGGCAGCCCGGAAGGCCTGCGGGCCCCCGGAGAGTATCCACCAATTTTGACGCTGTATGGATGATGACGCGAACCCGGATAGTCGCCGTTTCTTACCTCAATACGATACCTTATATATACGGTATTACCCGTGCGGGCGGCAGCCTGCGCGAAGGGTTGCTGCTGTGTCCGCCCAGGCTCTGCGCGGAGGCGCTGCGCACCGGGGAGGCCAATGTGGGACTGATCCCGGTGGCCGCCATTCCTGAAATTCCCGACCTGCAAATCATTACCCCCTTCTGCATCGGCGCCAGCGGCCCGGTGCGTACCGTCGTGCTCGCGTCCGACTATCCCGTTGAGGAGCTCGACACGATCTGGCTCGACAGCCATTCGCGCACATCGGTGCGGCTGGCCCGCATCCTCGCGGCCGAAAAGTGGGGTATCGCCCCGCAGTGGCGCCCACTGACCGACTATTCGTTCGGAACCGGTGCAGCGGCCGGCACACACGGAACAATCCCCGCGGCGGAAGCAACCGGGACAGGCGGTGCGGCCGGAACTGGAACTGGAACTGGAACTGGAACTGAGTCCGGCACCGGCAAGTCCGGCTATATCCTGATCGGCGACAAGGTGTTCGACCACGAGGCGCGGTTCCGCTACCTGTACGACCTCTCCGACGAGTGGCGCGCGATGACGGGGCTGCCTTTCGCGTTCGCCGCGTGGGTGGCGCGCGGGGAGGTGCCGCAGGAACGGGTTTCGCAGCTCGAAGAGGCCCTTCGTTACGGAACGGCGCACATCCCCGAAGCGGTGGCGTGGTCCGGGTATGCCGCGCGGCCTTACGCCTGTGATTACCTGATCCGAAATATCGACTTTGTGCTCGACGCGCCGAAGCGCCGGGCGATGGAACTATACTGGCAACTCGGACGGCGGTACGACCCCCCGTCCACCCCCGGCTGAGGCGCCTTGGGGCGCTGAGGCCGTTTCCCGGCAGATCTGGCGTACTGGATGCCGGAGCGGGGAACGGTAGCCGCCGAAGGAAGCACCCCGGACGGCGCGGAAACCGCCCGGGAGGCGGGTGCGGCGGGGAGCCGCAGAGTACAACCGTAAAGAGCCGAAGCCATGATTACCATCTACCTCAAGCAATTCAACAAGATCGTCCGCAACGCCGACGTCAAGCTGTTCGACGAACTGGGTTACGACGACATTCTGTGGATCGACCTGCTCACCCCTTCGATCAAGGAGCAGAAGGCGGTCGAAAACTTCATGGAGATCAACCTCCAGACCCAGCAGCAGGTCGAGGAGATCGAGAGTTCGTCGAAATACTCCGAAACCGAGAATGCGATCATCTGCAACTCGAACTTCTTCATGCCCTATACAGAGACCTTCGCCATCGAACCGGTCTCGTTCATCATCGCCGAGGGGGTGCTCGTCTCGGTGCGCAACGCCGAGTTCCGGACCTTCACCGAGGCGGCCAAGCGCCTGCAGATGAACTACCGCGCCTATGCCACCGGCTACCATGTGCTGGTGTCGATCCTCGAGGTGCGCATCGACTACGACGCCGACCTGGTCGAAGCGCTGGCCAAGAACATCGCCGCGCTGAGCAAGGAGGTGAACATCAGCGAACAGATCGGCCGCGAAACCCTCCAGCGCATCAGCCACCTGCAGGAGAATACGATGCTGATCCGCGAGAACATCTTCGACCGGCAGCGGGTGCTGTCGGGCATCCAGCGCAGCGAACGCTTCCCGAACGACGTCTATCCCCGCCTGACGCTGATGATCAAGGACGTTAATTCGCTGATCAGCCACGCCGACTTCAGTTCCGAACGCCTCGATTACCTGCAGGACACGGCGCTCGGTCTGATCAACATCGAGCAGAGCAACGTGACGAAGATCTTTACCGTCGCGGCGCTGTTCTTCATGCCGCCGACCATGATCGCGAGTATCTACGGCATGAACTTCGCCTACATCCAGGAGCTGCACTGGAAGTACGGTTATCCGTTCGCGCTGGGGCTGATGGTGGTCGTCTCCGCGCTCACGTACCTGTTCTTCCGCTGGAAAAAGTGGCTGTAACCCCTCCGCCGCGGGAATTTGCTCCTTGGACAATGAATGTCTGCGGGTACCCGCAAAGGTCCCGCGTGTCGGCCGGTACTGGCCGGGCCGGTGTTGCGGATCCCTCCTCGGCAGGATGCCGGCTCCGGAATGTTCCCGGCCGGCCGGAGACTATTTGTCCCCCGAAAGCCGGGATTTGTGGTCTGGGGGCCGAAAAAATGAGGATTCTTCGGGGATTAGTTGCTTGGTTTTGAAAAAAATATTAGTTTTGCAATCGCTTTGAGAAGACTTTCTTCTGAGGGGGGAAGTAGCCAAGGCGAAAAAAACCAAATAAATTACACGAAATGGGTTATTTAGAATCAGACAAAAAGCAGGAGCTTTTTGCAAACTACGGGAAGTCTAACACCGACACCGGCTCGGCAGAGAGCCAGATCGCGCTGTTTTCCTACCGTATCAGCCACCTCACCGAACACATGAAACAAAACAAGCACGACTACGGCACGCAGCGTTCGCTGCTCCGCCTGGTGGGTAAGCGCCGCCGTCTGCTTGACTATCTGAAGAAGGTGGATATCGAGCGGTACCGGGCCATCATCAAGGCTCTGAACCTGAGAAAATAGCCGCGCACCGTATGCGCAACGAGATGAATGGGGCTGTCCTTACCGGGGACAGCTTTATTCTCTTTTAAAAAAGCCGTCCGGACCGCCCGGAAAGGGCCGGAATCGCCAGGGCTTTCCGGTTGGGCCGGAGCAGGCGGGCCGCGCGCTCCGGACGATTCCGGGGCGGATAGGCCCGGAAAGCTGTGAGAGTGCCGGGACTGAAGGCGCGCAGACGGAAAAATGGACGAAGCAGAGACAAGAGACAGAAAACAAATAATTAACAGGACAAAGGATGTTGTATAATGCCACACAGAAGGTGATTCAGCTCAGCGGAGGCCGCGAGATCGTCATCGAAACAGGAAAATTAGCGAAGCAGGCCGACGGGTCGGTCGTTGTGAAACAGGGGAACACGATGCTGCTGGCCACCGTAGTTGCCGCCAAGGAGCCCAAACCCGACTGCGATTTCATGCCGCTGTCGGTCGAATACAAAGAGAAATACGCCGCTGCGGGCCGTTTCCCCGGAGGCTTCCTCAAGCGTGAGGCCCGCCCTTCGGATTACGAAATCCTGGTTTCGCGACTGATCGACCGCGCGTTGCGCCCGCTGTTCCCTTCGGATTTCCACGCCGAGGTATTCGTACAGGTCAACCTCATCTCGGCCGACAAGGACATTATGCCCGACGCGCTGGCCGGACTGGCCGCTTCGGCGGCGCTGGCCGTATCGGACGTGCCGTTCGCCGGCCCGATCTCCGAGGTGCGCGTTGCCCGCATTAACGGCGAGCTGGTGATCAATCCCACCTTCACGCAGAATGCCGACGCCGACCTGGACATCATGGTAGGCGCCACCTACGACAACATCCTGATGGTCGAAGGCGAAATGAAAGAGGTTTCGGAAGCCGAGATGCTTGAAGCGATCAAGTTTGCGCACGCCGAAATCAAAAAGCACTGCCAGGCCCAGATGGAATTGAGCAAGGAGCTGGGCAAAGACGTGAAGCGCACCTATTGCCACGAGACCAACGACGAGGCCCTTCGCGAGAAGGTGATCGCCGAAACCTACGACAAGGCTTACGCCATTGCCCGCGAACGTTCGGCCAAGCACGAGCGCAGCGACAAGTTCGATGCGCTGGAGGAGGAGTTCTGCGCACAGTTCTCCGAAGAGGAGCTTGCCGAGAAGCGCCCGCTCATCAAGCGTTACTTCCACGACGACGTATTGAAGAAAGCGATGCGCAACATGATCCTCGACGAGGGGATCCGCCTCGACGGCCGCTCGACCACCGAGATCCGCCCGATCTGGTGCGAAGTGGGTTACCTGCCCTGCGCGCACGGTTCGGCCATCTTCACCCGCGGCGAGACGCAGTCGCTGACGACCGTTACGCTCGGTACGAAGCTCGACGAAAAGCAGATCGACGACGTGTTGTTCAAAGGTTCGGAGCAATTCGTACTGCACTACAACTTCCCGCCGTTCTCCACCGGCGAGGCCCGTCCCGCACGCGGCCTCTCGCGCCGGGAGATCGGCCACGGCAACCTCGCCTGGCGCGCCCTCAAACCGATGGTTCCCGTCGGAGAGGAGAATCCCTACGCCGTACGCGTGGTGTCGGATATCCTCGAGTCGAACGGCTCGTCGTCGATGGCTACCGTCTGCGCCGGTACGCTCGCGCTGATGGATGCCGGTGTCAAGATCAAAAAACCGGTTTCGGGTATCGCGATGGGTCTGATCACCGACACGAAATCAGGAAAATATGCCGTGTTGTCGGACATCCTCGGCGATGAGGACCACCTCGGCGATATGGACTTCAAAGTGACTGGTACTAAGGATGGTATCACTGCCACCCAGATGGATATCAAGGTCGACGGCCTCTCGTACGAGGTGATGGCCAACGCATTGGAGCAGGCCAAACAGGGCCGCATGCACATTCTCGGCAAGATTCTTGAAGCTATGCCTGCACCGAGGGAGGACTACAAACCTTTCGTGCCGCGTATCGTCCAGATCACTATCCCGCAGGAGTTTATCGGCGCCGTGATCGGCCCGGGCGGCAAGGTGATCCAGGAGATCCAGAAGACCACCGGAACGACCATCACGATCACCGAGAAGGACAGCAAGGGTTTCGTGGACATCTTCGGCGAGAACAAGGAGGCGCTCGATGCTGCGCTCGACCGCATCAAGGGTATCGTAGCGATTCCGGAGGTAGGCGAAATTTATACGGGGAAAATCCGTTCGATCGTCGCTTTCGGCGCGTTTGTTGAGATCATGCCCGGTAAGGACGGCCTGCTGCACATCTCCGAGATCGGCAACAAGCGTTACGAGACGATGGAGGAGACCGGACTCAAGGAAGGCGACACGATCGAGGTGAAACTCATCGGGTTGGATCCCAAGAACGGCAAACTCAAACTCTCCCGCAAAGTGCTGCTTCCGGGCGGCGAAAAGTCCGAGGAGAAGGGCGAAGGCCGTCCTGAACGCCGCGAAGGCCACCACGCTCACCGCAGGGAGGAACGCAAATAGGGATAAACGATAGATTGTGAACCGAAAGCGCTGCAGCGCGCACACCGAAAAAAAATCGGAAAAGCTTGAGGTTTTCCAAAATATATTTCTATTTTTGTGGCTACCAATGCGATTAGTGCAAAACGAAAGAGAATACATATTTAATTAACTTTAAAACACTGATTATGAAAAGGTTTGTAAAAGTAAGCTTGATGCTCGCTTCTGCAGCGGTCCTGCTCTCCAGCTGTAACTGCTACAAGAAAATGGCAAAAAACGCTGACGATGTGAACATCACCTGCACGCCGACCGTGCTGTCGCTGAAGGGTAATACCGTTTCAGCCGATATCACCGTTACCTACCCCGCCGCCTACTTCAACAAGAAGGCGGTCCTGAAGGTGACCCCCGTTCTGGTATTCGAAGGCGGTGAAATCACCGGTACTCCGAAGTACGTTCAGGGCGAAAAGGTGAAAGACAACTACACCGTTATTGCCAAAAAACAGGGCGGCTCTTACACTCAGACCGTGACTTTCCCGTACGATTCTCGCGCTGACCTCTGCACGATGGAGCTTCGCGTGGAAGGCAAATGCGCCAAGGGCAAGCACAGCGAATTCACCCCGATCGCCGCTATTCCGGTGGCTCAGGGCATCAGCACCATCCAGAAGCTGGCTGACAACGCTGCCGGCCTGGCCATCATGCCGGACAACTTCAAACGCGTGACGACCATCTCTCAGGGTGCCGAGATCATGTACCTGATCAACCGTGCGAACGTTCGCAAGGGCGAGCTGACCAAAGAGCAGATCAAAATGTTCGAGGATTTCGTGAAAGAGTATTCGAACAAAGACCGCGCAACGCTGGGCAACATCTACGCCAAGGGTTACGCTTCTCCCGACGGCCCGCTGGCTTTCAACGACAAACTGTCGAAAGAGCGTAGCCAGACCGGCCAGAAGGCTATCAGCGAGCAGCTGAAAGACGTGAAAAACGCCAAGTACGACATCGCCGCTTACGGTGAGGACTGGGAAGGTTTCAAGGAACTGGTTTCCGCATCGGACATCAAGGACAAGGATCTGATCCTGCAGGTTCTGGCCATGTACGACAACCCCGTGAAACGTGACGAAGAGATCCGCAACATGTCGTCGGTATTCGACGTACTGGCTAAGGAGATCCTGCCGCAGCTGCGCCGCACGAAACTCTCTGCCGATGTGGACATCGAAGGCCGTACCGACGCTGAGATCCTGGCTGCCGTTTCCGGCAACATCGACGTGCTGAACGAAGAGGAGATGCTTTACGGTGCAACGCTGACCGGCGATGCTGCCCTGAAGATCAAAGCTTACAAGGCTGCCGCTACCAAATTCAACAGCGCCCGCGGTTACAACAACATGGGTGTGGTTCTGGGTCAGACCGGCAAAGCCGGCGAGGCTAAGAGCGCTATCGAGAAGGCCGCTACGCTGAGCAACGACCCGATCATCAGCAACAACCTGGGTGTTCTGGCCCTGATGAACGGCGACGTTGCCAAGGCTAAGAGCTACCTCTCCGCACTGAGCATCCCGCAGGCTCGCAAGAGCATGGGTCTGGTGAACCTGGCTGAAGGCAACTACGCTGAGGCTGCCCGCGCACTGGACGGCTACAACCTGGCTGTCGCAGAGGTGCTGAACGGCAACCTGGCAAAAGCTAAATCGGTTCTGAGCGGCGACAACTCCGCACAGGCTGACTACCTGAAAGCCATCATCGCTATGCGTGAAGGCAACAGCAGCTCGGCTATCGCCAACCTGAAGAGCGCCATTTCGAAGAACAGCGCTTACAAGGCTAAAGCTGCCAAAGACGTAGAGTTCGCGAAACTGTTCGGTACCACCGAATTCCTCGCCCTCTAATCTTTAGCGAAGGACTGCGCCCGTCCGGAAGGAGAAGCGCAGGATGAAACGAGCAGGCCGCCCATCGGGCGGCCTGCTTCATTTTTTGTTTTACAGGGCCGCTGTCGGACCCGTGAAAACCGTATTGTATGTGGGGTCGGACCGGGAGCGGTACGCAAGTGGTGAAACCGGCGCAGTCCTGCGGTCGTACGGGAATCCGGATCGGTTGCAGCGGAAGTAGGGAATGGAGGCCATTTCCGGCACGGTTTTTTCAGCATCGAAAGTGTTGATTAAAAAGCGTGTGCAATGGTTGAAAGTATTGTGGTCAAAGTCCTGGTCGGAATGCTGGGGGTCCTCTTTTTCCTGCGGATTTCGGGGAAAACGCAGATGGCGCAGCTCACGCCGCTCGATTCGGTCAATGCATTCGTACTCGGGGCATTGGTCGGCGGCGTGGTGTACAATCCGGACCTCTCGGCCTGGTACATGGTCCTCGCGCTCGGCGTCTGGACCGTGTTCAACCTGTTGATCCGCTTCCTGCTGCGCTTCAAGCACCTGCGCAGGCTGATCAAGGGCGATACGGTGATGATCGTGCAGGGCGGCAAGATCAACCTGAAGGAGTTCCGTCGCAACGGCCTCGAGATGGAGCAGTTTCGTACTATGCTGCGTGAAAACGGTATTTTTTCGATGTTTGAAGTGGATGAAGTGCGCTTCGAGACGAACGGCCGGCTGACGGTTTCACGGCGCGGCGACCGTTTGCAGTCTTACCTGCTGGTGAACAACGGCGCCGTGCTGGAGAGTTCGCTGCGCAGCGCCGGACAGACCGCGGAGTGGCTCGCCGAAGATCTCCGTAAATTGGGGTACGACACGCCTTCGGACCTGTTTTGTGTCGAGTGGACGCCTTCGCAGGGGTTTTACATACAGCCCAAAAACGAACCGGATGCTGCGACGGGAGCCGTGTCCGATCCGGTAGAGACGGTTTGTAACTGATTGTCCCGTCCTTTCCGGATTCTTGCCGGTGAAAAGGATCGGAAGGCTTTGCGGCAGGATATCCCATGCCCTGTGCCGCCGCGAATATCGGCAGGGGGGCGATGGGAATCCGCTCGGAAGCGGCAGGCTGCTTCCGGGTGAATGCCTCTATATATTGAACATTAATGCAGAAGAACGATTATGAATACAAGTGAATTCGCTCAAACTTTGTTGCATTGGATCAAAGAATTTCTCTCGTGGATAGGTATTCCGAGGCACATGCTCGATCAGCTGGACGAGGCGCTGTTCCTGGTCCTGATCGTCGTGATAGCCTTCGCCTTTGCCGCTATCGTTCATACCTTGGCCGTGCGTTTTACCCGGAGGATATTGGAACGTAAGAATGTCAGCTTCCTCGGTTCGTTGGCCAAATATAACGTATTGCGGAAACTGACGGCCATTATCCCGCCCCTGATGATTTCGGCCCTGCTGCCTTTCGCTTTCGACAGCAAATCCGAGTGGTACGTCGTCAGTGAGAAAGTTACGTGGATCTATTTTTTCATAGCATTGATCTTCTCCGTCAATGCGATATTGAATACGGTGGGGGATGCGCTGAAAAGTGAACAGCAGCTGCAGAACCGCCCGATGAAAGGCTTTATCCAGATCTTCCAGGTGATTTTTTCCTGTATCGCCGTGATCGTCATCGTCTCCATCCTGATCAACAAATCGCCGTTCAACCTGATTACGGGACTGGGCGCTTTTGCCGCCGTCCTGATGCTGGTCTTCAAGGATACCATTCTGGGTTTCGTCGCGGGAGTGCTGATTTCGCAGAACGACATGGTCCGTATCGGCGACTGGATAGAGATGCCGCAAAACAATGTGAACGGGGTTGTGACCGATATCTCCCTGAATGTCGTCAAAGTCCGGAATTTCGATAATACGATCGTTACCGTTCCCCCCTATTCGCTGGTATCGGGCTCTTTTATCAACTGGCGGGGCATGAGCGACTCCGGCGGTCGCCGCATCATGCGCGAATATGCGCTGAAACTCGATTACATAAAACCCTGTACGCCGGAATTCCTGGAGAAGATGAAGGCTTTCGACGACGAGCTGGCGCAGTTCATCACCGGCAAGCAGCAACAGGCCGCCGAAGGCCGGGTCGCCAACACGGATAACCCCGCCGGGTTGGTGAACGGCACCATCGATACCAATGTCGGTTTGTTACGGGCTTATATGGCCCTGTATCTGAGGCGCCATCCCTTTATCAACAAGGATCTGGACCTGATGGTGCGCACGCTGGCCCCGACCGGGAACGGACTGCCCGTGCAGATTTACTGCTTTTCCTCCAACAAGAACTGGCCGAGCTACGAGTCCATTCAGGCCGAGATCATGGAACATTTTGTGTCCGTGTTGCCGGTGTTCGAATTGTATGCGTTCCAGAACGCCGATGCGCGTGATACGATCATCAGCGGTTTGATCGAGTCCGGGAAAGTCGATTTGTCGGCTGTCGGGGGGATCCCCTGGCTCAGCGTGCTGCCGACAGGAGGCCAGGAGTCACCCGGGAAGCCGGGAGCGACAAAAAATTAGATCGTCCCTTCTTTATGTGCCCGTACCTTCGCATGGGGCTTGGGTACACTTTGGGTACACGGTGCGGGAGCCGGTCGGTTCTCCTTTGTGCGTCAGCTCGGTCTCGCTTCGCGTGTCAGCTGTTCAGCGCGGAACCCGCCCTGAACCAGCCGATCTGCTGCTCGTTGTAGGTGTGCAGCGCTTCGAAGCTCTCCGAGGTGCCGTCGCTGTGCAGCAGCGTGATCGTCATGCGGCTGCCGGGTGCGAACGTTTTGAGTCCGGTAACCGAGATGCGGTCGTCCTCGCGGATGCGGTCGTAGTCGGCTCCGTCGGCGAAGGTGAGCGCCAGCATGCCCTGTTTTTTGAGGTTCGTCTCGTGGATGCGTGCGAACGATTTGACCAGTACGACCTTCGCGTTCAGGAAGCGCGGTTCGAGCGCCGCGTGCTCGCGCGACGACCCTTCGCCGTAGTTCTCCTCTGCGACGATGATCGAGCCGATGCCCTGCGCCTTGAGCTGTTTGGCTACGGCCGAAACGCCCTCGTATGCGCCCGTGAGCGGGTTCAGGACGCTGTTCGTCTGGCCGTTGAAACGGTTTACGGCTCCCATCAGCAGGTTGTCCGAGATATTCTCCAGGTGGCCCCGGAAGCGCAGCCAGGGACCTGCCATCGAGATGTGGTCGGTCGTGCATTTGCCTGCGGCCTGGATCAACAGGCGCAGCTCCGTGAAGTCGCCCCCGTCCCACGGCGCGAACGGTTCGAGCCGTTGCAGCCGTTTCGACTGCGGGTCGATCGCCACCTCGCCGCGGTTCGCGGCGTCGGGCGCGATGTAGCCGTTATCCTTCACGCCGAAGCCCTGGCGCGGCAGCTCGTCGCCCTGCGGCGGGTCGAGGCGCACGGGTTCGCCCTTTTCGTTCGTGAGCGTGTCGGTGAGCGGGTTGAAAGTCAGGTCGCCCGCGATCGTAAGTGCCGTCACCAGTTCGGGCGACGCGACGAAGGCGTGCGTGTTGGGGTTGCCGTCGGCGCGTTTTGCGAAGTTGCGGTTGAACGACGTGACGATCGAGTTCGGGCGCGTCGGGTCGTCGGTGTGGCGGGCCCACTGCCCGATGCAGGGGCCGCATGCGTTGGCCATGATCACGCCGCCGATGGCGGTCAGGTCCCCCAGGATGCCGTCGCGCTCGGCCGTGTAACGAACCTGCTCCGAGCCCGGGTTGATGATGAACTCCGCTTTCACTTTCAAATCTTTGGTTTTGGCCTGGCGCGCCACCGAAGCGGCGCGGCCCATGTCCTGGTACGAGGAGTTCGTGCAGGAACCCACCAGGCCGACCTCCATCTGCTGCGGGATACCCTTTTCGCGGACGAAGGCGCCGAATTCGGAGATCGTGTGCGCGGCGTCGGGCGTGAACGGACCGTTGATATAGGGTTCGAGCGCCGAAAGGTCGATCTCGATTACGCGGTCGTAATACTTTCCGGGATCGGCGGCTACCTCGGCGTCGGCCCGCAGGTTGTCGCCGAGCGCGTTCGCACCGTCGGCCACTTCGGCGCGGCCCGTCGCCCGCAGGTAACGTTCCATCGCCTCGTCGTAGGGGAAGAGCGAACAGGTGGCGCCCACTTCGGCGCCCATGTTGCAGATCGTGGCTTTGCCGGTGGCCGAGAGCGCCGCCGCACCGTCGCCGAAGTATTCGATCACGGCGTTGGTGCCTCCCTTGACGGTGAGGATGCCGGCCAGTTTCAGGATCACATCTTTCGGCGAAGCCCATCCGCCCAGTTTTCCGGTGAGCTTCACGCCGATGATCTTCGGCATCTTCAGCTCCCAGGGGATGCCCGCCATCACGTCGACGGCATCCGCGCCGCCCACGCCGATCGCGATCATGCCCAGGCCCCCGGCGTTGGGGGTGTGCGAGTCGGTGCCGACCATCATGCCGCCCGGGAACGCATAGTTCTCCAGCACGACCTGGTGGATGATCCCGGCGCCGGGCTTCCAGAAGCCGATGCCGTAGCGGTTCGACACCCTGCTGAGGAAGTCGTACACTTCGCGATTCGCACTGTTGGCCGTGGGCAGGTCTTTGTCCGCGCCCATGTCGGCCTGGATCAGGTGGTCGCAGTGCACCGAGGCGGGGACGGCCGAACGGTCGCGTCCGGCGTTCATGAATTGCAGCAGCGCCATCTGCGCCGTCGCGTCCTGCATCGCCACGCGGTCGGGACGGAAATTGACGTAGTCCGTGCCGCGGACGTAGGCGTGCCCGATGGGCAGTTTCGTCCCGTCGGCGTCGAACAGGTGCGCGTAAAGGATTTTCTCGGTGAGTGTCAGCGGCGTGCCGGCGGCCTTGCGGGCGGCATCGACGCGGTTGGCGAAGGTTCCGTAAACGGTACGGATCAAATCGAGGTCGAACAGCATCTTTTCTATCGTTTGTCGTTTGTGTTTTGTGTCGGTTCTTTGGTGGGTAATCCGGCTCCATCCGCAGGCGGGGTGCCCTTCCCGCCGGACGGCTCCTCTTGGAACGGTTCCTTTTGAGATGGCGGTGCCTCCCGGGTGCCGGCGGCTTTGGCCCGTGTGTTTCCGGGTGCAGTGCTTTCCGGTAGGATGCTTTCGGGGGAGAGTTTGCCTGCGGCGAGCGCATGGCGGTAAATCTCTTCCCGCTTCCGGTCGCGGGCCACCGTGCAGAGCGTCACCAGCAGGTCCGGATCCGGGCAGCTGACGATGTAGATATCTTCGTAGATGTCCTCGATCAGCACCAGCTGCTTGCGTTCGGTCGTGTACAGCTTGCAGATCGTCCAGTCGCTGAGGTGGAACCAGTAGCCGAAGTAGCCGCCGAAACCGTAACTGCCCAGCAGCGGGATCATTCGCCGGAAATGGCTGCGGTCGATGCGCCGGACCGTCTCGATCTCCTCGACGTGGATGCGCGTCAGTTCGACGATGCAGTGGATCTGGAGCGTGTCGTCGTCGATGGTGAGGTAGCGCGGGAACGACAGCACGAACAGCGTGATGATACAGAGCAGCAGCAGCAGGAACCAGGCCGGAAGGTAGGCGCCTCCCCAGATGAAGTGGAACCCGACGAAAAGTGCGGCGATCGCGGCGAAGGTCCCCCACGTGATGCGGCGGCTGCGGCGGTCGAGGCGGTATTTGAATTTCGTAGCGGTCATCTTCCGGTAGGGCAGTCCGTTTAAGAAACGTTTGTGTGCTGAATTTGTTGCGGCCTGTTGCGGCTCGTGTCCCGGCGTTGGGTCCGGAAAGTTCCCGCCCGGCTTTTGGGCACCGGGTCTTTTCAGCGCCGGATGGGGCTCTTCCCGGGCCACTCGTTTCCGGAGAGCTTCCGGGGCTTATGTTTTACTCTACCTGAGAGGGGTTTCCGTTGTCCGTGTCGCCGTTGTCCGTCGCGGGCGGGGGAAGTTCGCCGAAGTATTCGCGCACCGAGCGTTCGAAGTGGCGGATCGTCTCCTCCATCGTGACGAAAGACTTGCCCCCCGCAGCGTTGCGGTGGCCGCCGCCGCCGAAGTAGCGGCGTGCGAAGACGTTGACGTCCACGTCGCCGCGCGAACGCAGCGAGACGCGGATGTCGCGGTGCGTCTCGATGAACATCGCCGAAAGGTTGATTCCCCGGATCGAAAGCGGGTAGTTGACGAATCCCTCCGAGTCGCCCTGCTTGAAATTGAACCGGCGCATCTCCTCCTCGGTCAGCCCCACGTAGGCGGTGCCGTGCTCCCACAGCAGCTTCATCTTGTCGTTGAGCACATAGCCCAGCAAACGCATGCGTCCCTCCGAGAAATTGTTGTACACGGCGCTGTAGATGTGCGGCACGTTGATGCCGCGGTCGATCAGCACGGCTACCGCGCGGAACAGGTCGGCATCGAGGATGCTGTAAGCGAAGTTGCCCGTGTCGGTCATGATGCCCACGTAGAGCGATTCGGCCATCGGCCGGGTGATCGCCTCCTCGCCGGCCAGCGCCATGATGAGCCGGTAGACGATGTATGAAGTCGAGCACGCCTTCACGTCCGAAAAGGAGAGCGCGTATTCGTCCAGCGGCGGGTGCAGGTGGTGGTCGATCAGCACGCGGGTGGCCGTCGTGTTGGCCTGTACGGTTTCGGTCAGGCGGTCGAGCCGTCCGATCTGGTTGAAGTCCATGCTGAAGATGATGTCGGCCTCGGCGACGAAACGCGCGAGGGCGCCGTCGCTGTCCTCCTTGAAAACGCCGATCTGCGCGATATCGCTCATCCACTCCAGGAAGTAGGGGTATCGGTTCGGTGCGATGCAGCAGGTCGTGTGGCCGAGCCGCTCGAGGTAGGCGCGCCAGGCCAGCGCCGCGCCGATCGTGTCGCCGTCGGGGTTCGTGTGGCAGAGCAGCGCGATCTTGCGGGGGGCTCCCCCGATCAGTTCGCGCAGGCGGTTCAGTTTGTCGGCTGAAAGCATCATCTTCGTGGCGGTATCAATGGTTCTTGACTGAATCTCCAAAGGTACGCAACTGCTGGCGAAAATCAAAACGCGGCCCGGCGGTTATTTCTTGCGGGGAGCGGCGGCGGCCCGTTTCCGTGCGTGCCGGGTAGGGGGTTCGGCGGGGGCGTTCCCTTGGGGCGCTGTTTTCTGCTGCGTGGCGTAATACCGGCACCAGGGGGTGAGGCCGCAGGCTTCGCAGTGCGGTTTGCGGGCCGTGCAGACGTAGCGCCCGTGCAGGATCAGCCAGTGGTGTGCGAGGGGGAGCACTTCGGGCGGGAAACCTTCGGTGAGCTGCATTTCGGTTTGCAGCGGGGTTTTGGCTCCGGTGGACAACCCGAGGCGGTCGGCCACGCGAAAAACGTGCGTGTCGACCGGCATCGCCCTCTTGCCGAAGGCTACGATGCCCACGACGTTGGCCGTTTTGCGTCCCACGCCCGGCAGCCGCTGCAACTGTTCGATATCTTCAGGAACGGCGCCCCCGAACTCTTCGCAGAGCATCCGCGCCATGCCCGAGAGGTTTTTGGCCTTGTTGTTCGGGTAGGAGATGCTCCTGATATAGGGGTAAATCTCTTCGGGATCGGCGTCGGCCATCGCCTGCGGAGTAGGGAACCGGTCGAAGAGCGCCGGGGTGGTCATGTTCACGCGTTTGTCGGTGCACTGCGCCGAGAGGATTACCGAAACGAGCAGCTGGTACGGATTCTGGTACTGCAACTCGCTCTCCGCAACCGGCATGTTTTGCTGGAACCAGTCGGTGATGCCGCGGAAGCGCTGTCGGGTCGTCATGGGCATTGGGTATTAAGGCTTTTTGCAAATTTAGCAAGAAGTTCCGGTTTGCGGGTCCCGCGGCGGGAATTTTTTGCACGGCAGCGCGTTTTGCGGCCGGGTACGGAAAACGGACCGCCCGGGGCTCTCGGCGACAGGAGTTTTTTACAACAGCCGCGCGATGATCGGGACGAGGATCGCGGTGGCGATGCCCATCAGCCCGATCGCCAATCCGCTGATCGCGCCTTCTACCGCGCCGAGCTGCATCGCCCGGGCGGTGCCCATCGCATGTGCGGCGGCCCCCATCGCGAGCCCTTTGGCGATCTTGCTTTCGACGCCGATCTTTTTGAGGATGAACGGCCCTGCCACGCCGCCGAAGATGCCGACGAGGATCACGACGACGGCCGTGAGGGCCGGGATGCCGCCCGATTGTGCCGAGACGTTCAGCGCAATGGCGGTGGTGACCGATTTGGGTTCGAGCGATGCGATGACGGCCTGTTCGGCGCCCATTGCGCGGGCGATCAGCGCGACGCTCAGGATGCCCACCGCGCTGCCTGTGACGATTGCCGTGACGATCGCGATCACATTGCCCTTAATCTGTGAAATCTGTTCGTGGAGCAGGTAGCCGAGCGCGACGACCGAAAGCCCCAGCATGAAGTCGATGATCTGGATCTGCTTCATGAACAGGTCGTAGGGGATACCCGAGAGTTTCAGGAAGAGGATCAGCACCCCCATCGAGACGATCAGCGGGTGCAGCAGTGCGAAACGCACCTTTTTATAGAGCCACATCGAGCCGAGGTAGACGGCCAGCGTCAATGTGAGCAGGAAGGTCTGCGACGAAAGGATTTCATTCATGGCGGCCGGGATTGGATGGCGTTGCGGTTTCGGGGGCTCGGGCAGCGGTGGGTTCGGCTCCGGTGGATTCGATCCCTGGGGGGGCGACCGGAGCCGGCATCGCCGATGCCGCGGGGTTCGGGCGTGCGGAGTTTTCCGGCGTGTGGGAATCCTCCCGGCGCTTGCCTTCGAGCTTTTGTTCGATCATGCCGACGACGACGATCACCAGTACCGTGCTGACGATCGATGCGACGAGGATCGCCGCGAGGTATTTGCTCACCAGCGAGTACGAGGCGATCAGCCCTACGCCCACCGGGATGAAGAAGAGCATCATGTTGTCGAGCAGGAAACCCGCGGCCCGCTTCATGCGCCACGGGCGGAGCCACCCTGCCGACAGCGCGCCGAAGAGCAGCAGCATGCCCACGACGCTGCCGGGGATGAAGTTGCCTGTCAGCGCCGAGACGACGCAGCCGAGCAGGTAGAAAAACAAAATCCAGACGATTCCTTGCATATCGGTCGGAAAATTGGTTGTTGCGGTTTATCGTGCCGGCCCGAATGCGGGGGAGTGGCGGGGCCGGGTGCCGTGCTTCCGGCAGCGCATGGTGCCGGAAGAGCGGGTCTCCGCCGGCGTGTGGCGGTTAGCCGGCGGATCAGAGGATTTGCAGTTTGGCGAACTTCTTTAGGAGCACTTTCCTGCCGGCCGCGCCGAAATCCACCGTCAGCTTCACGTCGCTGGTCCACTCTTCGATCGCGACGATCTCTCCCACGCCGAACTTGGCGTGCTCGACCCGTGTGCCGACGGCCATTTCGCCGGAACCCTGCGAGGAGGATGCGCCGGGAGGGTCGGAGCCGTTCGTGGCGCCTGTAACATGTGGGGAGGCGGATGTCGCACCGCCGATAGGCCGGGGCGGATATCCTGCGGGGGGACCGGAAGGTCGGGCAGCCGGGCGGCCGGTTCCCGGGGCTGAGAATCTCGATGCTGGCGATCCTGTTGCCGGAGAGCCCTGCGTGGCTCCCCGGGCGTTGAGGCTGCGGAAACGTGCGCCGGGCGAGGGCGTGTCGGTGCGTCGCGGCGCGCCTGTATCCGGTGCACCCGCTCTTTTCCCGTAGCCGCCCTGTCCGTAATCCTGCGAAGGGCCCGTACCGGGGCGTCCGTAGCGCGAAGGGCCGCCCGGCCGGCCGTACCGCGGCGCGGAGTTCGCCTCCTCGTCGCTGTCGCGGGAATCGCTCAGTTCGAACTGCAGGTCGAGGTACTGCGGGTCGATCTCGCTGAGGAAGCGGCTCGGCCGCCCGAAGGTCATCTCGCCCCACTTGAAGCGCGATTCGGCGAACGACAGCACCGCTGCGCGCTTGGCCCGCGTGAGGGCCACGTAGAAGAGGCGGCGTTCCTCTTCGAGTCCCTCCGGGGTGCCCATGCTCATCATGCTCGGGAAGAGGTTCTCCTCCAGTCCCGCCACGTAAACGTATTCGAATTCGAGCCCCTTGGCCGAGTGGACGGTCATCAGCGTCACCTTGTTGCGCTCTTCGGGGTTCTCGTTGTCCATGTCCGTGAGCAGCGCGACGTTTTGCAGCCACTCGTCGATCTGGACCAGCGCCTGCGGGGCGGATTCCCCTTCGGTCGCGGTGTCGGCGGCCATCCGCTCCTGCTCTTCGGTATAGACGCGGATCGAGTTGAGCAGCTCCTCGATGTTCTCCAGCGCGCTGATCGACTCGGGCGTCTGCTGCATCTTGTAGGTGCCGATCAGGCCCGAACGCGTCGCGATCTCCAGGCCGAGCGTGTAGGCTTCGGTCGTGGAACGCATTTCGGACAGCTCGCCGATCATTTTGGCGAACTGCGCGACCTTGTTTCCGGCGGCCCCGGCGAGGCCGATCGCGGCGGGGTCGAGCGTGCTGACCGCTTCCCACATGCTCAGGCCGTTTGCGGCTGCCGCGCCGGCGATGCGGCCGATCGTCACGTCGCCGATGCCGCGCGCGGGGGTGTTGATGATGCGGCGCAGCGCCTCGTCGTCGCGCGGGTTCACGACCAGCCGAACGTAGGCGAGCATATCCTTGATCTCCTTGCGCTGGTAGAACGACATGCCGCCGTATATCTTATAAGGGATGTTGCGGCTGCACAGCGCCTCTTCCAGCGCGCGCGACTGCGCGTTGGTGCGGTAGAGTACGGCCACGTCGCTGTACTGTACCCCTCGGGTGCGGACGGTCGTGTAGATGTCCGACGCGAGCAGCGCCGACTCCTCTTTGTCGGTGTAGGCCTTGATCACACGGATCGGGTCGCCCTCGTCGGCGGCCGAGAAGGATTTTTTGCGGATCTGGCGCTGGTTCTTCTCGATCACGCAGTTCGCGGCGTTGACGATCGTCTGTGTCGAACGGTAGTTCTGTTCCAGTTTGAAAAGCTTTGCACCGGGAAAGTCCTGCTGGAAGCGCAGGATATTCTCGATCTTCGCGCCGCGGAACGAGTAGATGCTCTGCGCGTCGTCGCCCACCACGCAGACGTTGCCGTGCAACTCGCCGAGCCGCCGGATGATGACGTACTGCGCGAAGTTGGTGTCTTGGTACTCGTCCACGAGAATGTAGCGGAACTGGTTCTGGTACTTCGTGAGTACCTCCGGGAAGTCGCGCATCAGGATATTCGTGTTCAGCAGCAGGTCGTCGAAGTCCATCGCGCCGTTCTCGCGGCATTTGCGCGCGTACAGTTTGTAAATGTCGAGGAACTGCGGAATCCGCTGCTCGCGGTCTTCGGCCTGCAGCGAACTGTTCGCCTCGTAGGCCTGCGGCGTGACCAGGTTGTTTTTCGCCTTCGAGATTCGGGCCGCGACGACGTTCGGCTTGTAGGTCTCGTCCGAGAGGTTCAGCTCCTTGATCGCGAGCTTCACGAGGTTTTTCGCGTCGGCCGAATCGTAGATCGTGAACGACGACGGGTAGCCCAGCTTGTCGGATTCGGCGCGCAGGATGCGGGCGAAAACCGAGTGGAAGGTGCCCATCCATAGGCTGCGGCTCATACCGCCCGGAACGAGCGTCGCGATGCGTTCGCGCATCTCCTTGGCGGCCTTGTTCGTAAACGTGAGCGCGAGGACGGTGTGCGCCTGCACGCCCTGCGAGAGCATGTAGGCGATCCGGCAGGTGAGCACGCGCGTCTTGCCTGAGCCGGCCCCGGCGATGATCAGCGAGGCCCCCTGGTAATTCACCGCAGCGTCGCGCTGGGTGGGGTTGAGGTTTTGGATGTATTCCGACATTTTTATTGGGCGGGGAAAGCAACGCGCTGTTAACCGTTCCTTTGCGGGCGAGGCGCGCAGCTTTCCCAATCGTTTTTTATTCGGGTGGCGAGATACGCTTCTCTCCGGCGGTATTGCGGAAGGACGGTCTTCTCTTCCCGGGCGTTTGATCCGGGCAGGGAAAGGTGCGTCTCCGTCTCCCCTGTTTCCGGGGCAAAGTTACTTAAACCCGCGCTGCTTAACAACCGCTAAAAAACTTTTTGCCGCAGGCGATTTCGAAAATTTTATAATAAATTTGCAGGTCAGCCGTTTAAAAAGTATCTTTATACAACGTGCCGCGCTTTGTGCGGGCAGGGGTTGCCGGAAGCGGGCGCGGACCTCCCGCCCCGGGGGGGCGCTCCGGGCAGCGAGGCGGCGAATTTCGGACAACACATAAACGACAATATAGAATGAGTGAGGTTATCAACATCAAGGAGCTCAACGAACGCATCGAACGCGAGAGCGTGTTCGTCGATACGCTGAACATGGAGATGGGCAAGGTGATCGTGGGCCAGAAGCACCTGGTCGACACGCTGCTCATCGGACTGCTCTCGAACGGGCACATCCTGCTCGAAGGCGTGCCGGGCCTGGCCAAAACGCTGGCCATCACGACGCTCGCGCAGGCCGTCGACGCGAAGTTCAGCCGCATCCAGTTTACGCCCGACCTGCTGCCCGCCGACCTGCTCGGTACGCTGATCTACTCGCAGAAGAAGGAGGAGTTCGCCGTGCGCAAGGGACCGATCTTCGCGAATTTTATCCTCGCCGACGAGATCAACCGCTCGCCCGCCAAGGTGCAGAGCGCGCTGCTCGAGGCGATGCAGGAGCGGCAGGTGACCATCGGAGACGAGACCTACAAGCTGCCCGAGCCGTTCCTCGTGCTCGCGACGCAGAACCCGCTGGAGCAGGAGGGGACTTACCCGCTGCCCGAGGCGCAGGTCGACCGATTCATGCTCAAGGCGCGGATTACCTATCCCAAGAAACAGGAGGAGCGCGACATCATGCGCCTGAACCTGCTCGGGAGCGGCTTCCCGAAACCGAACCGCGTGATCGAGCCGGAGGATATCGTCAAGGCGCGGGCCGTGGTGAGCGACGTCTACATGGACGAGAAGATCGAAAAGTATATCGTCGACATCATTTTCGCCACGCGCGAGCCGTCGCAGTACAACAACCTTCAGCAACTCGCCTCGCTGATCGCCTACGGCGGTTCGCCGCGCGCGTCCATTTCGCTGGCCAAGGCAGCCAAGAGCTATGCTTTCATCAAGCGGAGGGGATACGTGATTCCGGAGGATGTGCGCGCCGTCTGCCACGACGTGCTGCGCCACCGCATCGGGCTCACCTACGAGGCCGAGGCCGAAAACGTCACCTCCGAGGAGATCATCACCCAGATACTCAATAACGTCGAGGTGCCTTAGGCGCGATGCCTGTTATTTTTCCTTCGGATGGGGAAAGCCGCGGGAAGAAACGCCTGCGGAGGAATCTTACCGGGACGACAATATGGCCGCCTGTGGGCGGAGCGGATAAATCATGAGCGAAAACAGCAACGACATACTCCGGCAGGTCCGCAAGATCGAGATCAAGACGCGCGGACTGAGCAACGATATCTTCGCGGGGCAGTACCACAGTGCCTTTAAAGGGCGCGGTATGGCCTTCAGCGAGGTACGCGAGTACCGGGTGGGCGACGACGTGCGCGACATCGACTGGAACGTCACCGCGCGCAGCCGTTCGCCGCATGTGAAAGTTTACGAAGAGGAGCGCGAACTGACGATGATGCTGCTCGTGGACGTCAGCGGCTCGCGGATGTTCGGTTCGACGACCAAGCTCAAGAAGAACCTGATTACCGAGATTGCCGCAGTGCTCGCCTTTTCGGCCACCGAGAACAACGACAAGGTGGGCTGTATCTTTTTCAGCGACCGTGTCGAAAAGTTCATCCCGCCCAAAAAGGGGCGTTCGCACATCCTGATGATTATCCGCGAGTTGATCGAATTCACGCCCGCTGACCGCGGCACCGACGTCGGCGAGGCGCTGCGTTACCTGACCAACGTGCTCAAAAAGCGCTCGACGGCCTTCGTGCTGTCGGACTTCATGGATTGCGACGGCGTGGAACGGGCCCGGTTCGAAGACCCGCTGAAAATCGCATCGGGCAAGCACGACCTGGTGGGGATCCGTATTTACGACCGCCGCGAGGAGGCGCTGCCCGACGTGGGCATCCTCGAACTGCAGGACGCCGAAACCGGCGAGAACGTGTGGGTCGATACTTCGTCGGCTTCGACGCGCGGCGCGTACGCCGACCACTGGCAGCGTACTAACGCGTTGATCGACCGCACGCTGAGCCGATGTCGGGTCGACAACGTGCGGATCGCGACGGATGAGGATTATGTCAAATCGCTGATGAAACTCTTTAAGCGGAGATGATGCAGGGAATTTTCTGGAAATATATCAGGCGTTGCGCCGTCGCACTGCTGCTGGCGGCGGGAATATTCGCGGTGGGACTGCTTTCCGCGAAGAGGACCCACGGGGCGGCCGTGCAACGAACCGCGGCGCTGCATGGCGTGGAGCCGGTCTCGGGGCGCAGTGCCGCGCCCGCTGCGGGGGCTTCCGGCCCGGCGGCGGACGACTCGACCCGGGGCACCGCTGCGGCGGACAAGGCTGCGGGCCGTAACCAGCCGCAGGTGCGCGCGGAGCTGAGTGCCGACACTGTGCTGATCGGGCACCGGTTCAAACTGCGCGTCGAGGTGACCAAGGACGTGATGCAGATGGTCGCCTTCCCGGAGTTCGAGAACGGGCGGCTGACCGATTCGCTCGAAATCCTGCTGGAGGGCCCGGTCGATACCGTCAGCCGCGAGGGGCGCACCGAAGTGCTCGCGCGCGAGTACCTGCTCACCTGTTTTTCACCTGCCGACTATCGGCTCGGGCGCTTCCCGGCGCTCTATGCCGACAAAAACCTCGTCGATACGATCTGGTCGCCCGATTCGCTGCGGGTGATCGTGACGGCCCCGCCCGTCGATACGGCTTCGCATACGATCTATGACATCAAAGCTCCGCTGAAGGTGCCGCTGCGTTTCGGCGAGGTGAGCGGTTACCTGCTCTTCGGGCTGATCGCGGCGCTGCTGATCGCAGTGGCCGTCTATGTCCTGCTGCTGAAGCGCGGACGCGGGCTGCTCGCGGCGTTGCGCGGCCCCGCCGACCCGCCGCATGTGGCGGCCATCAAGCAGCTCGAAAAACTGCATACGCAAAAACTGTGGCAGAGCGGCAAATCGAAACAGTATTACACCGGCCTGACCGATATCCTGCGCGAATACCTCGCCGGACGTTACAACTTCCAGGCGATGGAGATGACCTCGGCCGAGATCATCGCGCGAATCCGCGAACTGTCCGTCGAAGAGCGCGCGTCGAAACGGCTCGGCAGCCTGCTCGAAGTGGCCGATTTCGTGAAGTTCGCGAAGTACGAGCCCGATGCGGTGCAGAACGAGGATGCCTATCAGGATGCCTACTATTTCGTCGAGGAGACCAAGCAACTGCCGCCGGAACTGCAACCGCAGCAGGCCGGAAACGATACCCCGCAGGGGAACGTTCCCGGACCGACGGGGACTTCAGGCGGATTGAAACCTTCGGGTGTTCCCGGAGCGCCGGATATTCCGGATACCCCGGGCGGCGCAGCCGCAGGAGGAACCTCGGACGAAGCCGGGGAAGGAAAGGAGGTGCGGTCGTGAGCAGGACGATGATACGGAACCTGGTGCTGGGTTTGGTACTGGCGGCATCTGCGGGCGTGCAGGGCCTTTATGCGCAGCGTTATCCCGAACGGCGCGTGCTGCGTGCCGGCAATGCGCTCTACGAGCAGGAAAACTATCCCGAGGCGGAGATCCGTTACCGCAAGGCGCAGGAGCAGAGCCCGACGTACGAAGGGCTCTTCAACCTGGCCGACGCGCTCTACAAGCAGAAACGTTACGACGAGGTGCTCAATATCCTCAAGCAGATTTCGCGCGACGAAGTGGCGGGACCCCATGCCCCGGATGCCTATTACAATCTGGGCAATACCTACTTCCAGCAGAAGAAGCTGCCCGAGGCCGCCGAAGCGTACAAGAACGCGCTGCGGCGCAATCCGCTGGACGATGAGGCGCGCTACAACCTGGCTTATGTGCTGGAACTGATGAAACAGAACCAGGACGACAAGAACGACCAGAACCAGGACAACCGGCAGAACCAGGACCAGAACAAAGACAACCGGGATAATCAGGACGACAAAGATAACAAGGACCGGAAGCAGCCCCCGAAGAAGGATCAGGACGGCCAAGGCGACAAGCCCGACAAGCAGGATCCCGACCAGGGCGACGGCGGTGAGAATCCGCAGGACCAGAAACCCGACCAGGGGAAAGGCGGGGCCCAGCAGGAACGCATGAGCCGCGAGGAGGCCGAGAGGATGCTCGACGCCGTACAGGGCAGCGAGGACAACACCAAGAAGAAGGTGGATGGCCGCAAAGCGCGCGCGGTGGGCCGTTCGGGCAAGAACTGGTAGGTGCGATACGGCCCCGCGCATGCGCAGTAAATGTACGCGGGACAAGGGGTGGCGCATGAGACGTACGACCTGCGTGTGGAGCGGTGCATGGCACAGGAGAAATAGTGCGTGCGCGGTGGGAGGTAATGTACGGAAGGCCTGAATACGCGTGAAGGAAGTGGTGCAAACAAATAAAGTCAAAGGAACGTTGTGGATATCGTAAGATTTGTCAATCCGGATATGTTGTGGCTCTCGGCGCTGATCGTGCCGATGGTCGCCTATTACGTCTACCGGATGCGCCAGGGCGGCGCGACGATGCGCATTTCGACGATCGACGGGGTGCGCCGTGTGCCGCGTACGGCCAAATATTACCTGCGCCACCTGCCGCTGGTGCTCTGTTGCCTCGCCGTGGCGCTGCTTTCGGTGGCGCTGGCCCGTCCCCAGAGCGCCGAGCACAATTCGAACAGCACCACCGAAGGAATCGATATCGTATTGTCGCTCGACGTGTCGGGCAGTATGCTGGCCCGCGATTTTACCCCCGACCGCCTCGGCGCGGCCAAAGAGGTGGCCTCGAATTTTATCGTGGACCGTCCCAACGACCGTATCGGGTTGGTGGTGTTCGCGGGAGAGAGTTTCACCCAGTGTCCGCTGACGACCGATAAGCGGTCGCTGCTGAACCTGCTGGGCGGTGTGCGCAGCGGCATGATCGACGACGGGACGGCCATCGGCAACGGACTGGCGACGGCCGTGAACCGCCTCAGGGAGAGCAGTGCGAAAAGCAAGGTGGTGATCCTGCTCACCGACGGCGTGAACAACAGCGGCCAGATCGCGCCGCTGACCGCGGCCGAAATCGCTAAGTCGTACGGCATCCGCGTCTATACGGTGGGCGTCGGCACGATGGGAATGGCGCCTTATCCCGCTATCGATATGTGGGGCAACCTGACCTTCCAGCCGATGAAGGTCGAGATCGATGAAAAGATGCTGACCGAAATCGCACAGATGACCGGCGGCCAGTATTTCCGTGCCACCGATAACCGCAAGCTCCGCGAGATTTACGACCAGATCAACGACCTCGAACGCAGCCGCGTCGAGGTGGAGAACTTCACCCGTTACGACGAGTGCTTCGCACCTTTCGCGCTGTTGGCGGTGCTGCTGGCGGTGGCCGGGTTCCTGCTGCGGCAGACCTGGCTGAGGCGGTTGCCGTAGGCGGCCGGAGGACGACGGGCTGCCGGGCTTGCGGCGGATGACCGGGATCGTATCGGTGCGGCGCCGGGCCCGGAGGACGCAGTAGGGGAAAGTCCCGAAGCGCCAGTGGCCGTGGCGCTCGCTTAACCCCTGGCAGGTCGTTACAGCCTGCTTTAAAAGTGGCCCGGTGAACGCATGCCGGTCCGGTTAAAAATAAGAAGACTTTAAAAGTCAATCATAATGTTCAGATTCGCGACTCCCGGATACCTCTATTTGCTGTTGCTGCTGCCGTTGCTGGCGGGGCTTTACGTCTATGCGGTGCGTTCGCGCCGCCGTGCGCTGGAGCGATTTGCCGACGAGGCGGTGCTGCCGGGGCTGATGCCCGAGGCTTCGCCCGTGCGCCTGCGGCTCAAATTCGTGTTGCTGTGCCTGGGACTCGGGTTTATCATCCTGGCGCTCGCACGGCCGCAGTTCGGTTCGAAGCTTCGCGAGGTGACGCGCCAGGGCGTCGAGATCATGCTGGCGGTCGATGTGTCGAACAGCATGCTGGCGCAGGATTTCGAACCGAGCCGCCTGGAGCGGACCAAGTTCGCGATCGACCGCCTGGCCGAAAAACTGCACGAGGACCGTATCGGGTTGATCGTTTTTGCCGGGGACGCCTACGTCCAGCTTCCGATCACTTCGGACTACGTTACTGCGCGCAATTTCGCGCGCAATATTTCACCCGACATGGTTTCGCGGCAGGGAACGGCCCTCGGTGCCGCGATAGAACTCGCGTCCGGCTCGTTTTCTTCGGGCAGCGAGGGGAGCCGCGTTATTATCCTGATCTCGGACGGTGAAAACCACGAGGACGATGCGATGGCCGCCGCCGAAGCCGCCGCAAGGCAGGGGATCAAAATCTATACGATCGGCATCGGTACGCCCGAAGGGGCTCCGATCCGCATCGGCGGCGACTTCATCAAGGACGAGGAGGGCAAGATGGTGGTTTCGAAGCTCGACGAACAGACCCTCGAGCAGATAGCCCTCACCACCGGCGGCGGGTATATCCGCGCGACGAACCGCAGTTTGGGGTTGGATGAGATCGTGCAAAAGATCGGCGAGGTGGAGAAAAAGCAGCTCACCGAGTCGATTTTCGAGGATTTCAGCGAACAGTACCAGTATCCGCTCGCGGTCGGACTGGCGTTGCTGCTGCTCGATTTCCTGATCCCGGAACGCCGGAGCCGCCTGCTCGACCGGCTCAATATTTTCCGCAAGAAAAACGATTCGGGCGATCCGGTGTAGCCTGCCGCACCGCCGCGCATTTTGCGGCTTCATGCGACAAAACTGCCGGGCTGCCGGGCCTGTTGCGTGCCTTTCCGGCGTCTATGTTGCAGAAATAGCGTATTTCATTTTATAGCGCACGCTTTCGAATAGGTCGGTTTGTGCAATTGTTTGTTTTGTGACTTCCCTGCTGGTTCAAGGGGGACTGTGCGCTCAAAGAATTTATTTATACACAAACCGGTTTATTTGGAATAATTTAATATATAAACAAACGATTACGACATATTTTAAGTATCTTGTTTGTAGAATATGCAACATGACATTCGGACTGAGTTTGTTTTGTAAAACGTCGATAACGGGATAGACCGGGTACTCGCAATACGGAGTGGCAGCCAACGACAAACCATTTACGTTACCAAATCAACCTCTAAAGCGATGAATCCGAAAAAACTAATCCTAATATTCGGGTCGGTAATTCTTTTTTGCTCTTGCAAAAAAGATGATACTGTGGTAATATTTTATACGGTAGCATCGGAACAGGTTTATCGTTACGGAGCTTTCGGCGAGGTGCCGTACTTTGTCGTTAAAGAGAAAAATGACAGTGATTGGAAAGTATTGAGGGATGGCATACAAGGCTTTGATTATGAACGGGGCTATGAGTATCGAGTGATGGTCAATAAAATACATGTCAGAGAACCGATGCAGGATGCCTCCTCTATCGAATATCATTTGTTGTGTGTCATCTCCAAAACGCTGAAAGATTCCGAGAACTTACCGCCGATTCGTTGGGAATATCCGAGGCCGTAAGTGATCGTAATTACACGTCCGTTGCCACCCGGAACGTCATCCTGCCGATTCAGTCCCGAAGCCTGTCCCGATTTTGCTACAATCGGGAAATCCAATTGAAAAGAGCCGGGGAAGTTTTCTTGAATTTACAGTGTCGCGGCGTTACAGAGCCGTATTACCGCAAAACTGCGGAGTCGTAGGGCTGCGGTGCGGGTCTTCGGCTGGTGTTCGGACGGGCACCGGAGTCCCCGGTGCCCGCCGGGGCGCCTATTCGTCGTACACCAACTCGAAGTCGTCCACCCACATCTTGCTGTCGCGGCTGCCGATGTAGTAGTCGCCGTAGCGCGAGGCGGAGCATACCAGTACGATATGGGTCGGGACCCGGTTCGTTGCGTTGTAGGCGAGCTTGATCGTGAACTGCTGCCATTCGGATACCGATTTGTCGAAGACCAGCTCCCCGTAGGCGATCACCGCCGCGCTCTTCGGGTTGAAGAAGGTGTTTTTGTCGCGCGTGTCGACGCAGATCGGCACCTCGGCCGTTCCCAGCATCTTGTTGTCGGTCTCCTTCTCGCAGACGCCGTACTCTTCGGGTGTCCAGGTCCCCAGTGCGACGTAGATGATGCCGTTGTCCGGGTCTCCCTTCGCGATGGTGACGCCCGTGGGCTGCGTCGTGCCGACGTCGGTGATCTTGCCGCAGTTGTATTTGGCCCACCCGCGCAACGCTACCGGCCGCCGGGTGAAAGGCCGCCCGAAGCCGACGATGCCGTTGGTGCCGCGTGTGCCGACGTACTGCCCGATGAAGAGGTTGCCCGCGGCCAGCTTACCGATGCCCGCGATGCCGGCCAGTTTGGATTCCAGCTGCGCGGCGTACTGGCCGGTGCTGCCGGGCCGGGTGTCGGTCACTTTGTTGGTCAGTGTGGTATTGGCCACGGCCGCCCCCGTGTTGCCTGTGCCCCAGTAGGCTGCATCCCGCGTCGGGCCCGGGTAGACGATGTCCTTCTCGGTGCACCACTCTTCGAAGCCGCCGTTGGTCAGCGGGGTCTCGGGTTCGGTGGTCACGGTCTCTACCGGGGACTCGTCCTCGCCCGAATAGGCGACCAGTTCGTAGGCCGTTTCGGGTTCGAGGCCGGTGAGGCAGGTTTTGAACGCGCCGCCCGATACTTCGACCTTGTCGCCGGGAACGGTAATCCACGGCGTGTCGCCCTGCTTGCGGTAGCGGAAGCCGAGGTCGGTGCCGCTGCGGCCTTCGCCGTAGAGCCAGATCAGGCGCGTCCACGCGTCGACCTGCTTGAACTCGGCCGTCACGTCGGTCGGAACCACGTACAGCGACCACCGCTCTTCGAAGTCGTGGTAGCGGATGTCGATCGTGCGGTAGGTCTCGAACGACGTTAATTGGCTCGGGTCGGGCGTCATCGTCGTGATTCCCGCCGGGCCGAGTTTCAGCTCCTTGATCGTGATATGCTGCATGTCGGTCCCCGTCGGGACGTGGACGGTGGCGGTGTGTTTCTCTTCGTCGAACTCGGCCGCACCGATCTGCGATTCGACGGTGAAGATGCGTTCGATCTGCTGCTCGGCCTTCAGCGTCCATTCGTAGTCCTGATAGAGCGACAGCGTGACGGGCAGGTCGCTGCGCAGGTCGAATTCGCCGGAAAGGGGGACCGATGCGCTGCCTCCTTCGGTGATGACGATCTCGGTGATCGGCACGCGGCTGATGTCGGTCGTTTCGTCGAGGTGCAGCGTGACCGTGCGCAGTTTGGCGTCGATGTCGGAGGCGGTGCAGGTGAAGCCCTCGCCCTTGATTTCGAGGATGTCGATGGCGATCACCGGATACGGGATGTCGTTCTGGATGCAGGAGGCCAGCGCGAGCATCGGGACATAGAGGAGCAGGCGGCGGATCTTGTTCATGGCGTTTTACAAAAGGATGTTGAGGCCGATGCGGATATTGGCCAGGTTCAGGCGGAACAGCATCTTTGAGGCTTCGCGGGTGCCGATCACCTTGCCTTCGCTGTCGGTCTGCGTCACTTTCGTGTATTGCACGCCGCCGAGCCCGAAGGAGAGGGTGGTGCATACGTTCGGGAAGACGAAGACCGCACAGCCGGGGTTGAACGAAAATTTAAACTGCCGGTTGTTGCTGTGGGTATATTTGATCTCTTCGTTCGATTTGTAGGAGAAAACCGATTTTCCGGTTTTGTACGACGCTTCCAGTTCGGCGAACAGCCCGAAGTGCCCCTTCGCGTCGATGCCGGCGTAGGAGCGCATGAAGATGCCGAACGACGAAGAGGTGCTGTTGAGGTTGATGTCCGAAAAGGAGATGTTCATGTCGTTGGCTTCCCCGAGGTCCAGTGCGGCGTTGTCGATATGCCCGTCCGTCTTCGAGTAGCCGAAGCGGGCGCCGAAACTGAGGTTGTCCTTGACGAAATAGCTGAACGAGGGGTTGATCGTGAAGATACTCCCGCTGAAATTCAGGTCGTCGAGGATCAGCATGTAGTCGGTGTCGTCGCTGGTGATCGTCCCGTACGAGACGGTCAACCCGATGGCCACTTCCCGCTTGAATATGAAACGGATACGGTTGATCTCGCGGTCGATCCGCCTGCGCGTGGGCAGGAAGCGTTTCCGGTCGGCGGGGGTGCCTGCCGAGTCGCCGGGCGCTGTATGGGCGAGGGCGAGCGTGTCCGGGAGCTGGCCGGAAAGAAGCGTGCCGCCGCCCGCCAGCAGCGAATCCATGACAGGCGTGTCTATCGCGGCGGGCCGGTGTCCGGTGAAATCGCCCGTAAGGACCGCGGAGTCGGTCGGGGGGGCCTGCGGTGTATCGGTTTGTAATGTCTCTGTCCGTGATGTGTCGGTTTGCGATGTGTTCGCCGCCGATGTTGCCGCCGATATATCCGGCGACGATATGCCGGTCAGCGGAGTGCCGGCCTGTTGCGGGACGGCTGCCGCCGGAACCGGTTGCTCGTGGCGGCCTTCGTGCTGTCTCCGCGGCGTGGATGCGGCCGCAGACGCAGACGCAGACGAAAGTGCGGTAACGGTCAGCAGTATAAGGAGTGGGTATATCCGTGTTTTCATCGTGTCTGCCGGGTTAGAGATAGAATGCGACGCCTAAGCCGATGGAGAAGATGTTGACTTTGAAGTTCATCATGCTGGAGCTCCGGGTGCCGACGCTCACCTGGTTGTGCACCTGCCGCACTTTGTTGTAGGTGAAGCCCATCACGCCGACGTTCAGTTCGATGGCCATGTTGTTGGTCGCGAAGGCGACCAGTCCGGGGGTCAGCCCGAGCGAAATGTGCTTCCCGGTTTCGTAGGTGCCCCGTACCGGGGTGTCCGCGGCGAATTTGGCCTGCGAACTGCCCATGCCCAGCTGCATCTCGTTGAACAGCGCGAAGCGTTTGTTCTGCCCCAGCGGGATGTATTGCCGCCAGATCAGCGCCGCCTCGTAGGTGTGCTTGAGCGAGTAGTACGAATCCACTTTCAGGTCGACGCCCGTGTCGTCGTCCCCGAGCTGGATGCTGCCGCTGTCGATGCGCAGGTAGGTGCGCGAGTAGGTGAACCGCGCGCCGATGACCATGTTGTTGCGGAAGGCGTAGGCCAGGATCGGCGCGACCTTCAGCGTATGGCCTTCGGAGTTGATCCCTTCGATCACGACGAACGTGTAGTCGTTGTTCGAGTGAGTCGAGAAAGAGGCGTTGATGCCCGCTACCCATTGGCCCTGCGGTACGAAGATGTTGGAGAAACTGGTCAGGCCCCGCTGCTTTTTGAGCGTGCGGACCGAATCGGCCGACAGTTCCGGAAGCGTCTGCTTGTCTTTCTTCTTTTTCTCGCGCAGTTTGGGCGATGTGCCGGAAGAGAGCACTCCGCTCCGGGGCCGGGCGGCCGGTGTTGCCAATGCCGTTGCCGGAGTTGCGGTCGTGGCAGGCGGCATGGTTGTTCCCGTTCCAAGAGCCCCGGCCGTTGCGGTCGTTGCTGCGGCGGGGACGTCGTCGTCGATGTCCGCCGGGACGGGATATTGTCCGGGGACGGAACCCGCCGCCTGCCGCGGCGTGAGGGCTGCGGCAGGCGGGGTATCCTGAGCCCGGGTACCTCCCGGCAGGCATAGGTATAAAAATAGTGCTACAAAGACAATCCCTTTTTTCATCATGCGGGTTTATTCGTAGATGAACTCGATGTCGTCGAGGTAAAGGTTGCTGTCCGTACTGCCTTCGAAGTAGTCGCCCCTGTAGCTGGCCGATGCCGTCAGGATCAGTACGTTGGGCTTTTCTGAGGCATACTTGTCCCGGTAGTGGATCTGGATGTCTACCTGCTTCCACGACGATTGGGACTGCTCGATCAGCAGGTCTCCATAGCCGATAATATGTCCTTCGAGGGTCGATGGGTCGTTCAGGTTCGTGTAGAGGAACTCCTGGGTGGGGTCGAGAACAGTCTTGTCGATCTCGCTGCTTTTGGTGTTGACCGTATGGTAGGTGCAGCCCGGTTTGGTCATGTTGGTCAGGCAGACGAAAATGCGCGCCTTGTCGCCGCTGCCGACGTTGCCCTTGTACCAGACGCGCAGCGCGGTGGGTTTGGCGTTGAAAGCGAACGCCCGGCCCATATAGACCGTACCGGCGGTACCCAGAACTTCGCCGAACGATCCGACGAAAATGTTTCCGGCGGCTTTTTTGATGACGACATTAGTGGTTTGCAGCTTCGCGCAGTACTGTCCGGACGAGCCGGGACGGGGATCGTTTTGCCGGGTGGTGATGTTGTAGCTCGCCCCGATCGAGGTGGAACCGGGGTTGCCCGTTCCCCAGAACTCCTCTCCGCCCTGGGCGTACGGATACCACGGGTTGCCCGACTGGTGCCACTCTTCGAAGCCGGCGTTCGGAACCTGGACACCGGCGGCGGTCGCGGCCGTCTTGACCGTACCGCTCTCAGAATCGTTTTCGAGCAGTTGGCATTCGTACGTCTTACCCGGTTTGAAATCCGTGGCCCGGGCCGTGTAGGTATAGCCGTCGCTGCCTTTCTGCGCGGCGATCGTGGTCCATGACGAGGTGCCCTGGAGGCGGTACCGGACGCCCACCGAAGTGGTGGCGGGGTTTGTCACGATCGCGCTCATGTCGGCAATCCCGAACCACAGGTCCTGCGCGGCAATCTCCACCGGTTTGGCGACGGCTACGCGGGCGGAGGCTTTGCCCGTGTTGTTGTCGTTGTCGGTGACCTCGAAGTCGAGCGTGTTGATGCCTCCCTCCAGTTGCTCGAAGAAGAGCGGCGTCAGGGCCAGCGAGCCGTTCGCGTTGTCGATGACCGTGTAGGTGATCCCGTTGGCGGCCGCTTCGGGCAGCAACTGCCCGTCGTGCAGCACTTCGTAGGTCGTGTTGGTACTCTTCGCCGTGAATTTCAGCGACGAGAGCGGGTTGATCGACGCGACGTTGAATTTGACCGGATCGGAGTAGTAGCCGGTCACGCCGCCGATGCCGAAACCGTCGCCCATCACGCTGGGTTCGGGGCTGAAGATGAACGAATCGTCGAAGACGTTCACGTACTCCTGCACCTTGACCACGACGGTCAGGTAGCCGTCCGGGGTTTTCGAGTACTTGAAGTTGAGCGTGTACTGCATGCCGCCCTGGGGCAGCTCGATCTTGCCCGTCTTCGTGTTGTTCTTGTTGACGTCCGGATCGGAGCTTTCGCCCGAGAAGCACCAGCTCAGGTTCGAGGTGCCTTCCGGCAGCAGGAAGAACCCGGTCGAATCCTTGGGGTAGAGCAGCGTGGGAACCAGTCCGTTTTCCGCATCGGTCTGCGAGAAGTTGTCCGAAGCGCAGACGTAGGCATGGTAGCCCTTGTCGAACTTCTGCGCGACGGTTGCGTCGAACTGCACGCGGACGGCGACGTTCGTGATCTTGCATTCGATCGGGACGATCTTCGTTTCGTGCGCGTCCAGGTCGAAGACCGCCTCGCCCGCATAGGTTTTGTTCGTGTAGGTGGCTTCGCTCCGGTCGCCCGCCTCGATAATCACCTTGTAGCGGCCCGAAACCAGGTAGAGGTTGTCGGGAACGCTCGTCGCGGGTTTGTATTTGCGGATCAGCTCCTGGACAGTGCCGCCCGCGCCGTCCGATTCGACTTTGTAGATCCACAGCGTGCTGATATCGAGTGGATTGTAGTCTCCTGCCGCTTTCGAGTGCAGCGGAATGACCTTGCCGGCGACCGTGAGGTTCAGTTGCAGCGTACCGGTCGGTTCCGCCCTCCCGGAGTCGTCTTTGGTACAGGCCCCCAGCAGGAGCAGCAGGCCGCTCAGGCAGACGAGGGGGATATGTCGGGTGATGAGGGTTCTCATGGATTTCATCTTTTTACGGAACATAGAGTTGGATGGTCTTGGATACCGATCCCGAGGCGTCGATCACGGTCAGCTTGAAGTCGCTGTTGCCCGGGCCGAGGACGGTGAGCATCGGCATGAACGACGAGATGTCGAAAGTCAGCGACTTCTTGCCCGCCACGGCGCTGCCCGTCGGGAAGCCGAGGTTGGTCAGCGGGCCTTCGAAGCTGCCCGGGTTGACCAGGTCCATGTGGGTCGAGAGGCCGAGGCCCTGCAGCTCTTCGGGGGTCAGCGTGGTGCTGTTGATGTCCACGCTGAAGCCGACGATACCGGTTTGCGACGTGACGGTGATCTTCACTTCCGGATCCGCTTCCGAGTCGGAGAGCTTCGTGATCTTATAGCGTGTGCCGAAGTCGTACGAGACAGTCCCGGCCTTGTTCGTCCACTTGACTTCCGGACCGGTGCCGACCGATCCGCCTTCCGTGACCTTGACGGTCAGGTTCGTGTAGGAGGTGCGGCCCTTCGTGTCGGTGACGACGAATTTCACCTTGTGCGTGCCCTTGTATCCGAACAGGCCCGACATGCCCGCGTCCTTGACCGTTCCGGCCAGGATGTGGGTCGAGGCGGCCTCTTTCATCACCAGGTAGGCGAGCAGGTTGTCGTTTTGCGGCCATACCGGTATCGTCCCGTTGACGTATCCGGCGCCGTCCAGCGCGGCGAGCAGCTCGGCGTTATCCGAACTGAAGACCAGTTTCGCGGTGCGTACCGAGGCGTCTGCCTGCGGGGTGATGACCGCCTTGAGGTTTTCGCTCCATTTGCCGAGCTCTTCGTCGAACATGCTTTTGCTGATCGTGTAGCCCTGCGCGATGTCGCGGCCGTCGAGCGTCACCACGGGCGAGTTCGGGTCGGACAGGTCCTCGTCGGGAATCGTCTCCTCGCCGGCGAAGGCGAACAGCTGCATCACGTCCACGTCGATTTTCTGGTCGTACACCCAGTTTTCGACTGTCATCTGGAACTGGATGTTGCCCTGGGTCGCGTTCAGGATCTTGATCGAAATCTTGCGCCACTGGCCGGCTTTGCAGTCGGTGATTTCGCGCGTCCACTTGACGGGGACGTAAACCGGTGCGGCGTCGCCGGGCGACTTGTTGTAGGAACCTTCGAGCTCCACTTTGATCGTATTGGACGCTTCGACGGCCTTGAAGTATCCGCGCGCCTCGTTATTCGATTCGGCCCGGTTGAAGATCAGCTTGTTCTCCCCGACCGACAGCGTCACCTTGAGGGCCGGAAGCGCCTCGGTGGCCTGTGCGTCGGGAAGGAACATGCTCTGCAGGTCGGCAGAGAGGATGACCGTGGTTTTGATGTTGGCCAGCGAACAGACCAGGTCGTTGACCGTGGTTTCGGTCTTTTTGACGATGGTTTTGGTGACCGATCCTGCGAAAACGGGACTCTCCCATGCGGCGTAGTTCGCCCCGGCCATGTAGGCCGCGTAATCCGGGGATTCGGCGGCGATGGTGTAGGAGCCCGGCGCGAGGGGGATCTTCTGGTTTTCCGTCTTTTTCAGGTCGCCGTACGTGTAGTTCAGCGTCTCGGAAGTTTTCACGTTGCGGATCGTGACCTTGTAGTCGTCGCCGGCATCCGCGAGCGGCGACGAGGCGCGGGTGGTCTCCTGCGCTTTGGCCGTCCGGTCCGCCGGTTTTGCAGGCTGGGAGACGGATCCTCCGGTGGTCGTGGAGATCACCTCGTCGTCGGCGACCGAAACGGTCAGTCCCGAAGTGACCAGGTAGCCCATCTCCGTGTCGTCGGGCGTAGGATCGTCGCCCCCTCCGTTGTATCCGGGAGTCTCGTTCTTACACCCCGCCAGGAACAGCAGCAGGGCCATGCAGGTTATTTGGAAAAACTCTTTCATATGGAGTCGTATTTGGGGATTGCGGTGGATGTTCGGTGTCGTGTCGTTAGGCTTCGGGGTTCAGTTCGATCTCCCGGGTCTCGACCGTGGTGGGGGTGTCGTCGAAACGCAGGTCGAGGCTCGCCTGTCCGGCCGATCCTGCGTCGATCTCGATGCTGTGCCAGGTTCGTGCGGCGGTGACGCCGATCTCGGTCTTCGGGAATTCGACCTCTACGCCGTTGGTCTTGGTGGCCTTGCCGCTGAGGTAGAGTTTGGTGTTCGGCCGTACGAAAATCGGCGTGGGGTTTGTATCCGGAACCAGCGTGTGTCCGCTCTGGTAGCCCGATTCGGTAGAGACGGTCAGGTTGTAAGAGGTGTAGTAGTTCTTGAACCAGTCGGAGAGGTGGAGCGTGTAGAGCGCATTGGCCAGCGTATGCGATACCTGTTGGGTAATGGTCTTGCGCGCGACGATCGTGCAGGTCGTCGAACCCACGAAATAGGCGGCGTCGGGTCCCTCTTCAGCAGGGTCGCCGTACGAGAATCCGGCGGTGTAGCTGCCCGGGTCGAGCAGCGGCTGGTCATAGTCCACCATCGATTCGTAGGTCATCTCGAACGTTTTGTCCGGGTCGACCAGCTTGATCTTCAGCTTCATCTGCTCGGGGGCGGGAAGGCATGAGGCGGGCAGCGTGCGCGTCGCCCCGGCTTTGGTGCCGTCCGCCACGACCGCAACCTCCGGGGAAACGGTGCAGGCGAACGCGATCGCACCCTTCTGCGGATCGTCCGGAGCGGGCGACGGGCTTTTCGAGCATCCCCCACCCAGCAGGAGTGCGAAGAGGCTTGCGGCCGGCAGGAGTATATGTCTATTCATATTTAAAGAGTTAGTTTCATATTGACAAATTCGGTCGTGTTGTTTTTAAGGAAGGATGGATACTTTAATGTCGTCAAGGTAGATGTACCAGGTGCGCGATATCCATCCGTTTCCGGAAAAATTATAGGTTCGGACAACGTTCCAGGAAAGCCGTGTGGTGTTGGTGCAGTTTTGGACGCACGATTCACCTTGTACGGTATAGGTGTTAGGAATGTTGTCGTAAGAAAGATCGTTTATGACATCCAGGGATAGTTCCTTGTAACCGTTTTCCGGTTCGTTGTTGCCTGTTGTCGCTCCGGTCTTTGTGGTCGTACCCATTTTGCAGTAGACGTATTCGTTGGTTTTCCCCGACTTGAATGTAACGGAGATATTGACCGATTTCCCTTCCTTGATGCCGCTCAATGCAGGACTGTCTACCCTTCCTGGATATTGGGCAGCTGTTTCGTGACGTACGGATATCTTCAACGATTTTCCGGCTTCGGCTCCGGTTCGGCAGGCAGACCAATTTTTCAGTCCGTAGTCGTCCAACCAAATAGCGTTCGGATTGCCCGCTCCCTGATCCAGATTGGTATTGAAAGCCCTGACCCCGTCGAAATTTTCAGCAAACAGATAGGGTACCGTCAGGTTTACCGCATTGCGTGTTTCTGCTTTTATATCGATTTTTTTGACTTCGAAAACCCTGGCGTTTTCTGAGTCGTACGTGATAGTGATTCCCGTGTTGCGAATCATATCCCCAATGGAGAGGTCGTCGACGGTGTTGTAGAAACCGAGTGAGTATTTGTTCTCGGCATTGACGGTAAATGTCTGTGTGTTTTTTCCATTGCGGAAAGTCGCTCCTTCCGGGGCGGTTACGGTGAAAAAGTTCGGAGACTCGCCTAAATTGTTTCCTGTGATCGAAAAATCCAGCCAAGTGACCGGTAATTCTTCCAAGATGGTTAATGTGACCGGCGTGATGTGTCCGGCTTCGAGCGTTTTGCTGATCGTCAGACTGAGACTTTCGGTCTGGTATCCGTTGGCGTCGTAGGCGGTGAAGCGCACGGTGCCGTTGACCGTCCCGGGGCAGAGGAACAGCCAGACGTACTTGCCGTCGGAGGCGTCTTCGGCCGATTCGTCGAACGATTGGCGCAGTTCGGCGGTCACCGTATTGCTGCCGTCCGAAAGCGAAGGGGCGGCGGTCGGGGCGGTCAGGTCCATCGTCATGCGGCCCACCACGGGGGAAGGGAACTCGACGCGCAGCTTGCGGATCGGGCGGCCCCACCGGTTGCGTCCGGTCGGTACCTGGATGCGCATGACGTGGCACTGGTGGATGAAATTCATCGTCATCGCGTTGTCCGACGCGAGGCCGGGGCGGCCCGTGAGGGGCTCGGCCAGCATGTAATCGAGGTTGCCCGTATAGGGCGCGGAATAGCTTTGGCCGCTGCGCATATCGTAGGTGCCGTCCTGCACGGCGGGCAGGTCGTAGGAGACCTGTGTCCCGCTTACGGCCGCGGGCTGCGGGAATGCGGCGTAGTAGTCATAGCTGCCCGGAGCCATGACATCCATCTGCGTGGTGAATGTCGAAACGGAAGGGGAGTACTGGTAACAATGGAACCGTTGGCCGCTGTTGAGTGCGTCGGCGCTGCCGGATGCCCGCCAGTAAACCGAGATCGTGTCGCGCTCCGACCAGAAAACTTTGTCGAGCCGGTCGCCGCCGATGATGGTTTTGGTTCCGGGAGCCAACGATGCGGCCGGCTCCTGTTGCGCGGTGGCGTTGAGGAATACCTCGACCGGCGCGGTACTTTTGGAGGTATCCTGTTTGGCGGAACATCCCACGCAAAAATATACCGCAGTTCCAACCATACCCAGAATGATCGACTGTCGGACGGTGTTTTTCATTTTCATTAAGTCGGCGGGACGCGCCTGAATGCATGGTGCAAAAGGCGTGGCGCGGAACCCCTTTTTTCTCCCGCGCTCGTGTGGCCCAAGGGCAAAGGTCGGGAAATAAAATGTATTTGTAATACTTATATAACGGAGATGCGGTGGAAAGGTTACAAAAAAAACGGCCCCGGAATGGTTCCTGACGCACGGAAGCCAGTCTCCGTAAGGGATTCGGGAGATGTCGGGCGGATGGATTTTTTTGACATAATTTGACATAAAATGATGTCCGCAGGAGTTGGAACCCGTCCGCCCGGTAAAATATGCCTTCCGGCGGCGGTCGGTGAAATGCGCCCGGTGGTGGGGAGCCGTGTGGTGTGCATTCGGGGCATAGAGTGCATTATTGAAAATAAATTTCTTATCTTTGTAACCTGCTTGGGTAATACTATTTATGGATAAGCAATATGCCGGGTTTTTACCATGTCTTCGACTGGTGGTGGCGTTCGCGGGGCAAGTCGTGAGCGCACCGGATGTATGCGGAACCCGGAACGGTTTGCAAGCATAACGAAGGCTGTCGGCTCGCGACGGCCTTTTCTTTTGGAGGGGCCTCCCCGGCTTTCCCGGAGAGGGCTTTCGAAAGAGGTGTTCCCGGCTTTTGGAGGAGTGTTGACGCGGGTGGACGGCCCTGCGGAACCGCGTTGTGCGGGTCGTAATGGCAGGCCGGGCCCGGGCTCCGGGACGGGTTGTGCGTATTATGCATATAATATATATGTATAGCCGGATATGCCATATATCGGATGCACGATAACATGCAGGTTTGGCAAAGGGAACCGTTCCGGTTTATATCGCCTGCATAGAGAAACGAACAAACATAAAAACAGATAAAAATAATTGAGCATGACAACGAAAACCAAACGATTCTTCCTGCCGGAGAGCGAAATCCCGACCCAGTGGTACAACATACAGGCCGACATGGTCAATAAACCGATGCCGCCGCTGAATCCCGCCACACGCGAGCCGCTGAAACCCTCGGACCTTTATCCGATCTTCGCGAAGGCGCTGGCCGATCAGGAGCTGAACCAGACAGACGCATGGATCGACATCCCGGAGGCGGTACGCGAGCAGTATAAGAATTACCGTTCGACGCCGCTGGTACGCGCTTACGGCCTCGAAAAGGCGCTCGGCACTCCGGCGCACATCTATTTTAAAAACGAGAGTGTGAGTCCGGTCGGATCGCACAAGCTGAACTCGGCCGTCGCGCAGGCCTATTACTGCAAACAGGAAGGTGTGACCAACATAACCACCGAGACCGGCGCGGGCCAGTGGGGGGCGGCGCTCTCTTACGCAGCGAAGGCGTTCGGGCTCGAACTGGCCGTCTACATGGTTAAGATCAGCTATGAGCAGAAACCCTACCGCCGTTCGATCATGCAGACGTTCGGCGCACAGGTGACCGCCTCGCCGTCGATGTCCACCAAAGCGGGGCGCAAGATATTGACCGAGCATCCGAACTACCAGGGTTCGCTGGGTACCGCCATCTCCGAGGCGATCGAGCTGGCGATGAGCACCCCGAACTGCAAATATACGCTGGGCTCGGTCCTGAGCCACGTGACGCTGCACCAGACGGTGATCGGCCTCGAGGCCGAGAAACAGATGCAGATGGCCGGCGAGTATCCCGACATAGTGATCGGCTGCTTCGGCGGCGGGTCGAATTTCGGGGGTATCTCGTTCCCGTTCATGCGCCACAACATCCTCGAAGGGAAGAAAACGCGCTTTATCGCCGCCGAGCCGTCGTCGTGCCCGAAGCTGACGCGCGGACAATTCCGTTACGACTTCGGCGACGAGGCGGGCTACACGCCGCTGCTGCCGATGTTCACCCTCGGCCACAACTTCGCCCCGGCCCACATCCATGCGGGGGGGCTGCGCTACCACGGTGCCGGCGTGATCGTGTCGCAGCTGCTGAAGGATAAACTGATGGAGGCCGTCGACATCGACCAGCTCGAGAGTTTCGACGCGGGAACCCTCTTCGCACAGGCCGAGGGCATCATCCCGGCTCCCGAGTCGTGCCATGCGATCGCCGCGGCGATCAAAGAGGCCAACAAATGCAAGGAGACCGGCGAGGAGAAGGTGATCCTGTTCAACCTCTCGGGCCACGGCCTGATCGACATGGCCGCCTATGATAAATACCTTTCCGGCGACCTGCAAAACTATGCGCTCTCGGACGAAGAGATCGCGAAGAACCTCGCCGAACTGGAATAATCCGGCCGTATCCGCCACGGCCTTAGTTGGCAGCCGTTGCTGCTGTTGCAGTCGTTGCGGCTTGTCGCTGCCGGGCCCGGGGATAACTTTGCCGTCGCCGGAATTGTTCCGGGACGCATCGGACCGCCCGCCTCATAACGAGGCGGGCGGCCTGTTTTCCGGCGACAGGAATTTTTGCCGGAAAATCGCGCCGACGGCTGCCCGGGGGCCCCGGAGGGCCAAAAGAGGGGATTTTTCTTTGGGAAAAACGGTTTTTTTTATTTAATTTTGTCTATAGTGTATGCTTTGTTATGACACTCAGCGCAATGCGCGGGTACCGGAAAGTGCGGCTCCCGGAGGAGCCGGTGCCGAATCCGGGGGCGGGATTCGCCCGTGGAATCCGCAAACCTTGCGCGCAAGCCGGGCATATCTACCAAACCTAAAAATAACGAACAGCTAACGCCAATTATGGACAGAAGAGAATTTTTGAAGAGATCCGTGTTGCTGACCGCCGGTGCCGTGGTCGGAAGCCGGCTGCTGGCCGAGGGAACTTTCAGCAAGACCCCGCACAAAATCGTCGGCCTGCAGCTCTACTCGCTGCGCGACGCAATGAAAAAGGACGTGCCGGGCACGTTGAAAAAAACCGCCAAAATGGGTTACCAGACCCTCGAAACCGCCGGTTACGGCGACGGCAAACTCTACGGTTACGCTCCCGCCGAATTCCGCAAAATGTGCGAGGACCTCGGGATGCAGGTGATGGGCGCGCATCTGGGCCGCAGTTATACCAAAGAAACCGACGCCGAGGTGATGGATTGGTGGAAACAGGCGCTCGACGCGCAGGCCGAGGCCGGGTGCTCCTATGCCGTGCAGGCTTCGTACCCGATCGGCGAAAAACTCGACGACATCAAACTCTACTGCGATTACTTCAACCAGGTGGGCGCCGAGGCCAAGAAACGCGGGCTGCGTTTCGGTTTCCATAATCACGCCAAAGAGTTCGAAAAGCGCGAAGGAGAGGTGATCTACGACTATATGGTGGCCAACACCGATCCCACGAACGTGATGTTCGAACTGGACGTTTACTGGGCGCAGAAGGGCGGCGTGAATCCCGTCGACTATATCCGGAAATATGCCGGCCGTATTCCGCTGCTGCACATCAAGGACGAACAGGCTATCGGCGAAAGCGGCACGATGGATTTCAAGTCGATCTTCGACGCGGCGTACGACAGCGGGCTGGAGTCTTATTTCGTCGAAGTGGAGCGTTACGGCCGCACCCCGGAGAAAGACGTGGCTGCCAGCTACAACTTCCTCGCTGCGGCGCCTTACGTGAAATAAGGCGTGCATCATGCAGGGCGCAACACGGGAGAAGTCGGGCGGCGTTTGCGGCCGCACGGCCGGTTCCGCTGATTTAGCCGGTTCCACCGGTTTTACCGTTCCTGCCGACTCCGTTGGTTTCGCCGGTTCCGCCGGATGACCCCTTAAGTCAATAAAAACCTGAATTTAAATAAAAACCGAACCTAAAGTTATGGCAAACAAAATTTCAAGACGCGATTTCCTGCGCAAAGGCGGGATCGGGCTGGCCGCCGCGACGGTGGTGCCCAACGTAGTGCTCGGAAAATCGCACGGACATACCGCTCCCAGTGACAAACTCAACATCGCGGGCGTGGGCGTCGGCGGCCGCGGGGCCAGCGTGCTCAAGGGCTGCGAGAGCCAGAATATCGTCGCACTGTGCGATACCGACTGGAATTATGCGAAAAAGACCTTCGACCGCTATCCCAATGCGCGCCGTTTCTGGGACTACCGGACGATGCTCGACCAGGTGGGCAATACCATCGACGCGGTTGTCGTGGGCACCGCCGACCATACCCACTGCCTCGTGGCATCGGATGCGATCACGATGGGCAAACACGTCTATTGCGAAAAACCGCTGACGCACAGCGTATACGAGTCGCGCCTGCTGACCAAGCTCGCCGACAAGTACGGCGTGGCGACGCAGATGGGCAACCAGGGTTCGTCGGGCGACGGCGTGCGCAAGGTGTGCGACTGGATCTGGAACGGCGAGATCGGCGAGGTGACCCGCGTGGATTGTTTCACCGACCGCCCCATTTGGCCGCAGGGGCTGATGCGCCCCCAGCAGGTGGACGCCATTCCCAACACGCTGAACTGGGACCTGTTCATCGGCCCGGCGCCGATGCGCCCGTACAACCATATTTACCAGCCGTGGAACTGGCGCGGATGGTGGGACTTCGGTACCGGAGCCCTCGGCGATATGGCCTGCCACATCATGCATCCGATCTTCAAGGGACTGAAGCTCGGCTACCCGACCCATGCCGAAGGCAGTTCTACCTCGCTGCTGACCGACTGCGCGCCCAATGCGCAGATCGTGAAGTACACCTTCCCCGAACGCGGACAGATCGGTAAGATCAACCTGCCGGAAGTGACCGTGACCTGGTACGACGGCGGCCTCAAACCGGAGATTCCGGCCGGCGTGCCTGCAGGCAAAGACCTCAATGATTCGGGTGGCGGTGCGATCTTCTACGGGACGAAGGATACGCTGATCTGCGGTTGCTACGGCCGTAACCCGTGGCTCGTGTCGGGCCGCGTGCCCAACGCGCCGGAGATGACGCGCAAGATCGAAAACGCCGAGGCGGGCCACCAGATGGACTGGGTGCGCGCCTGCAAGGAGGACAAGGCCAACCGCGTGAAGAGCGCGTCGGACTTCAGCGAAGCCGGCCCGTTCAACGAGATCGTCGTGATGGGCGTGCTGGCCGTAAGGCTCCAGGGGCTCAACCGTGTACTCGACTGGGACGGGGAGAACATGCGCTTTACGAACATCGGCCCGGACGAGACGCTAAAAATTATGGTCGAAGACGGTTTCTCGATCAAGGACGGCCATCCGACCTTCAACAAACGCTACACCGATCCGATCAACGCGCAGCAGTTCGCGCAGGAGATGATCAAGCACAACTACCGCGACGGCTGGAAACTCGTCGACATGCCTAAGTAAGCCCCAGGCATGCGCTTGCGTGTTTCGGATTCCCGTGAAACGACCCTCTCTGCCGCCCCGAGCGGAGCTTCCGGCTCCGTGCGGGTGCGGGGGAGATGAAGCCTGAATCCGGCCCCATTTACATCAGATACGTCAGACTAACCAATTAACTGAAACAATTAATCCGAATAACGACGATGAAAGGACTTTTTTATGCAACGAGCATGGTGGCGATGGCCGCGGTGATCACCTCGTGCGGCAACGGCGGCGCAAAAAAAGCGGCTGCCGACAGTACCGCTATGGCAGCGGATTCGAATGTGGTGGTGCTCTTCGACGGCACCAGCCTCGACGGATGGCGCGGCTATAACAAGGACACGGTTCCTTCGGCATGGACCCTGGAGGACGGCTGCATCAAAATCAACGGCTCCGGGGCCGGTGAAGCCGGTGCCCGCAACGGCGGCGACCTGATCTTCGGGGCCGAGAAGTTCGGCAACTTCGAGCTTTCGTTCGAATGGAAGGTGGCCAAAGGCAGCAACAGCGGCGTCTTCTACATGATCCAGGAGGTACCCGATACCCCGTCTTACTACTCGGCTCCCGAGTACCAGATCCTCGACAACGAGAACCACCCCGACGCGAAGCTGGGTGTGGACGGCAACCGCAAGTCGGCGTCGCTTTACGATATGATCCCGGCCAAGCCGCAGAATTCCAAACCGTTCGGCGAATGGAACACCGGTAAGATCATGGTTTACAAGGGTACCGTCGTGCACTACCAGAACGGAGAGAACGTGCTGGAGTACCACCTCTGGACGCCCGAGTGGCAGGCTATGCTCGACAAGAGCAAGTTCAGCAAGGATAAGAACGAGAAAGCCTACAACCTGCTGCTGAACTGCGGCGGCGACCAAAAAGAGGGCTACATCGGCCTGCAGGACCACGGCGACGACGTGTGGTACCGCAACATCACGGTCAAGAAACTCGACTAACGTTCCGCACGGTCCGGACACTTTACACCGCATGGGGGATCGAATTTTCGTTCCCCCATTGCTTTGTTCGAATCTGTTGCTATTTTTGCAGTTAGCGAGGTGACCCCCTGCGGGGTCCGGTGCGTTAACGGAATGCGTGCGGGCCGGATGCAGGCGAAATGCCTGCGGGAGCGCGCCGGCGGACTGCCGGGGACCCTGGCAGCCAGGATGGGGCTTTTCCGCACGGTGTCGCCGTTTGCTTCCTTGCGGGCATGGCGCCGTCATCGCCCAAACCCACGAATAAAAACCAGAAAATGAAAAAAATCATGCTTTTGGCCGCCGTACTGCTGGCGGCGACTGTCGCCCGTGCGCAGGATGACTACAATCCCAACCGTGCCCACGAAGGGTGGTATTACGGAGTAACCGTGGGGTTGAATGTGGCCAACATGGCCAAAGAAGAGGGCGGCGATGCGCTGGTGCGCACCAACGGCGGCGTCTTCGGAGGCTACCGGGTGGGGAGATTCCTCGCCGTGCAGGCCGAACTGCTCTACTCGGGTTCGGGAACGAGCATGTATATCGACGAAGTGGACGATATATCGTTTGACGATGTCGTGCATTTGAACATGACCTACCTCAATATCCCGATTACAGCTAAAATCTATCTCGTCAAGGGGCTGAATGTGCATGTGGGTGTGCAGCCGGGTTTCCTTGTGCGCAAGCGGCTCAACTACCGCGGCGATAAGTATGAGTTCGATGATGAGGGGGATTGCAATACATACGATTTTTGCGTACCGCTCGGTATCGGCTACGATTTCGGGCACCTCACTTTCGATGTCCGTTACCAGCAGGGGACGGTCGATATAATGAAGGGAGACGGTGAAAAGACGCTTAATACGCTGCTCTGTTTCAATTTCGGCTATAAGTTTTAAAACCGGCGGTTCCCGGTCGCGGAGCCGTCGGAGGCCTCGGACCGGTGAAGCGGCCGTGCGATCGGTCGCGGCGGGTGAAATAACCGCAGGTGCAATCGCAGGGCAGGGGGTTGCCCGGCCGGTCGGGGGCAACCTGCGCGGCATCACGATCGTTACGTAGTCGTCGCATAGTAACGAGGTGCGCCCTATCTTGGGCGCACCTTTTGTTGTGTTACTGCCTGTTATTTGGCCGTCTGTGGGCGGAGGCGTTTCTTCCGTTGTCCGGCGGCCTTTGCCGTATCGGCGCCTTGGTCGCGGCGGCATGCGGTCCGGGTCGTTCGGATTGGCCCTTCGCTCCTGTCAGGGGCGGGACCGGAAAGGTGCGGAAGGCCGGATGCGCTGTCTCAGCGCGGAACGGAGGCATTGCGCACGGGGAAGCAGGGCGTTATTTCAGTTTCGACGGATCGACCCCGAACGTGAACGTATGGCGGTAGCGGTAGCCGGCCACGGCGACGAGCAGTGTCAGTATGCCGTTCACCAGGAACGGGAAGCTGGCCGATGTGTCGTCGAATATGCCTTGGAAGAAGGCCATGATAAACGGGTAGACGACGATCGCCAGGTAACTGGCGGCCATCGTGAGCGACAGTGCGAAGATCGCCTTGTCGGGCCGTGCGATGATGACGGTCTTGTCGTAGGCGATGGGTTGCAGGATGCCGTATCCGGCCCCGACCAGGAAGCTGCCCAGTGCGATGACGGGTTCCCGGTGCAGCAACAGGATCAGCGCGAGGCCCGCCGTGATCATGCCGAACGAGATGAAGACCGAGTTGCGGCCGAGGCGGTCGAGGATTTGCGTGATGAAGAAGCCCGGGAGCATGATCGCGAGGAAGAAGATCGAGATCATCATGCCGCTGGCCGAGCTGCTCATGCCGTAGTGCTGCATCAGGAAAGGCAGGTTGAAAGCCACCGCGAGCACCGTGTAGGTGGCGAAAAAGTAGACGGCCATCACCGCGTTGAGTTTCGGTGCGTCGATACCCTCGCCGTAGAGCGGCTTGCGGGAACGCTCCGCTTCTCCGCCGGTCGTGGCGGGGGCAGGCGGCCGCGTTGCCTGTGGGGATATGGTTTCCGGACGGTGCGTCGTTGCGGATTGCGGCGACGTTCCGGTCCGGGACGGTGTGGGGGCAGAATGCGGAGTTGGGACGGCCGCTTTTTCGGGTTGCGGGGTGTGCCGCAGCCGCAGCGTCAGCAGCAGCGCGATGCCGGGAATTGCGTAGACCAGGAACGGCAGGTGCCAGTCGACCATCGCGAGCCAGCCCGCCAATGCGGTGGTCAGTACGAGCGTGAGGTTGCTGATGGACGAACTGATACCCAGCTGCCGGGTGCGGTAGCGTCCGTCGAAGTAGTCGGCCACGAGCCCCGTCGTGAGCGGGATCACCAGCCCGGCCCCGATACCCAGCAGGCAGTTGAACAGGATCAGCAGCCACATGCTCTTCGCCACGAGGCAGAGCATGCCGCTGGCGAAGAAAATTCCGAGTCCCGCATAGAGTATTTTCAGCTTGTTGCGGTTCTCGGAGAGCTTGCCCGCGAGCAGTACGCACGGGATGATCAGCAGCGAGGGCAGCGACGAGAGCATCTGGATCTCGAGGTGCGAGGTGTGCGGGAAAATCTTGTCCAGGTCGCCGAGGATCGGCGAGATGGCCAGTCCGGGCAGCGATTTGACCGACGAGACCGACCAGATGGCTACCAGTGTCGCCAGCGAAATCATTCCGCGGCCGGTTTGGATCGTTTTTTTCATAAATGTAAGGTTCGAAAGTTAACGGTGAGCGGTCCGGCAACTCTTTGCCGCCCGCTGTGCGGGACGAGCCGGTTGTCCGGGAGTGTCCCTGTTCGGGGCCGGGGCGTGATTCCGTTAGAAATTATACTGTACGAGCGCCTGGATGCGGTTGGCATGCCCCAGCTGCCCGTCGAGGTTTTTGCGCGAACCGTACATGTACGAAAGGCCCGCCTGGAAACTGTCGGTGATGTTGTAGAACACGTTGGTCGAGACGTAGTGCGCGAGGTTGTAGAGGTCGGCCTGGTAGTAATCTTTCGGCGCGGCTACCTTGACGCCGCTGTAAGCCGCCGTGGCCGTCCACTTCTTGTTGAATACGTATTGCAGGCCGCCGATCCAGCTTCCTGCCTCTACGGCCTGGAGCTTGCCGGGATCGCCTGTGACCGGAACCAGGTCGAGCCCCGTCCCGGCGATGTCCTGGATGTAACCTGCGACGCCTTTGCCGTAAATTCCCTGCCAGTAAGCCGTCCATTTGCGGCCCAGCTGCCATTCGCCGCTGACCTGCACGCCGTAGCCGAACTGCGATTCGCGGCTGTCCAACCGTTCGTTGTAGTAGTCCAGGTCGCGGAATACGGCCGATGCCCGGACGTGGTTCATGCCTTTGTTCCAGCTATACTGCGCATAGACGGGAAAGTCGGGCATGCGCTGGGTGGTGGTGCCTGTCGCTGCGGAGGTGGTGATGCTCGCATCGGGCATTTCGGCCGCCACGGCGATCTGCCAGTGGGCGTTGAACGTGTGCGTGTAGCGGATCATCGTGTTGAAAAGCGTCGTATAGCCGTTGGGTCCTTCGAAATCGACGGTGGTAGGTACCGCTGTCAGGTCGCAGAAGGTCGTGAAGCGCCGTCCGACGGTGAATCCCGCTACCGTAATGTAAGCGTCGCGCAGCGAGAATCCGGTGGTTTGGTAACCCCGGAAGTTGGCCGAAATGTAGCCGACGATTGGTCCCAGCTTACCGGCGTGCGCGATCGCTTTGAAGAACAGGCCCGACGTCGAGGGGTCGAGCTGGAACTGCTGGTTGTAGCGCTCGGTGTTCGGCACCGGAATGTCTGCGGTAATGAAGTCGAGGTTGTCGGCGCTGCCGCCGAAGTCGTAAGAGGCACGCAGGCTCACGCTGCCGCCGATACCCAAAATCATTTTCTGGTCTTTGCCCGAGATGATGAACCGCGGCAGCCCGCTTTGCTGGAAACCGCGCTCGATGGTGTTGTAATAGGCCGCGATCACCTGCTCGGTTGCTGCCGAATCGAGCTTTTCACCCCCGGTATTGACGAAGATGACGTGGGATTTGGCGTGGTTTTGCAGGATTTGCGCATGCGCCGCGCCGCCCAGCAGCGCGAAGCATGCTGCCAAAGAAAGGAGTCGAAAGTATTTCATAATCAATTGGTATTTGATGAATAATCGGTTCGCGTTCGTGCGTGGGCCTGCACCCTTTCGGGGCGGATCGTCGTGCCGTTTCCCGTGTGCAGGGAGCCAGGGCAATCTATAAGGTGGGTTTTCGTCGGGAGGCGCCCGGGAGCGCTGAAGCGCGGAAAATGTCCGGGTGAGGCGCAGTCGCCGCTGTCGTCCGTTTATGCAACGGTGCCAGGGGGAGTGTCGCAAGGCAACCGCTCCGTCGCAGGATGCTATCTCAATTTCTGTGCCGGGCCGTAGCACGGTGGAATGAACCGTTGCCGATTGCAGCCGGAGATGCGCGCCGGGGGCGGTCATGGGGATGGGTCGGTGCCGTGCCGGCATCATCCGGGAGTATCGGGGAAGTGGGGAGTGGAATGGCCCGGAAAAAGCGGGGATACCGTGCAACGGGACCGGAGGGGAGGGGCTGCGGAGTGCATATCCCGGCAGTATGCCTGCGGTGTATCTTCGGCGTGCTTGCGGAAGTACGGGACGGGGACCTGTACGGTGCCAGCGAAGGTCGTCGTAAATTGCCCGTGGGGTGCCTGCAGGGCAGAAAGGTGCGGTTGCATAGTCGAAAAAAAATCGTAAATTTGCTACTCATTCGAAAACCGACCGAAAAATGGCCCACACGATCTCCCGCCGGGCACTCTCCGTGCTTGCATCGCTATTACTTCTCGGCGGACTGTTCGCCTCCTGTGCGAAACAATCCCCGCTCTCGTTCGACCAGATGCGCGAACGTTACTACCTGACGCTGGTTCCGGACGCCGACCTGTCCGATACGCTCGTGCAGCGGCGCATCAATGCGCTGGACGATGCCGCCGGGCCTCTTTGGAAGAGCCTGAACAAAGCCCCCGACCGCGGGTGGCTGTGGGAAGAGAACAAGGATACCACCGTTTCGATGATGATGGGCGGCAACTTCGCCAAACTCAATACGCTGGCCGCCGCTTACCGGACCAAAGGGTCGCGCTATTACGGGAACCCGGAGATGAAGGCCGATATCCTCGCCGGCTTGGACTGGGCGATCGCGAACCGCTACAACCCGTCGGTCGAGTGGTACGATAACTGGTGGGACTGGGTGATCGGTGTTCCGATGACGCTGAACAACACGCTCGTGCTGATGTACGACGACCTGTCACCCGAGCAGCTCCGCGCTGCGCTCGGTGCGATGGACCATTTCGCGCCGGATGTGACCTACGAAGGCGCTGCGACCGGGGCGAACAAGATCTGGCAGTGCGGCATCATGGCCGTGCGCGGCATCCTGGGGCAGAATCCGGACCAGCTGAAGATGGCCGTGGACGGGCTCGGGACCGAATTCAAATACGTTACCGGCAAAGACGGTTTCTACGAGGACGGTTCGTTCGTGCAGCACCAGTGGCACCCCTATACCGGCGGTTACGGCCGGTCGATGCTGAGCCAGATGGCCGACCTGATCGCACTGCTCTCCGGCACCCCGTGGGCCGTGCCGCAGCCGTACGAAGCGATGCTCTACGAGTGGATCCACAACGGTTACGAGCCGCTGGTCTACCGCGGCGCGATGATGGACATGACCCGCGGCCGCGAGATTTCACGCCCGGGCTGTACCGACCGCTGGGCCGGGCACAGCATCCTCGTGTCGATGCTCCGGCTGAGCGAAGTGGCCCCTGCGGCGGAGAAGGAGCGCCTGCAGGCTTTCGTGAAGGCGAACGTGCTCTCGGACGATAACCGCGACTTCATGCAGGACGTGCCCACCTACCTGCTGGCCTCGGCGCGTGCGCTGATGGCCGACGGCGAGGTGAAGCCCGAAGCGCCGCAGACGCTCAACAAGGTGTTCGGGGCGATGGACCGCGCAGTGCACAAACGTCCCGGATTCGCGCTGGGTATCGCGATGTCGTCGAACCGGATCGAGAACTACGAGACGATCAACGGCGAGAACCTCTGCGCCTGGTATACCGGCGACGGGATGACCTACCTGTATGACAACGACCTGGCCCAATACTCCGATAGTTTCTGGCCGACGGTGAACCCGTACCGCATGGCGGGCACCACCGAGGATACGCGTGTCCGTGAGGCGAAGACCCTGCCGTTCGGGCCGGGCCTGCTCTACGCCGACGGCTACAAGAGCCCGCAGCATTGGGTCGGCGGTTCGTCGATCGAGGGCCGTTACGGCATGGCCGGGATGTGGTACGACGCGCAGGACTGCACGCTCGAGGCGAAAAAAAGCTGGCTGATGGCCGGCGACGAGATCGTTGCGCTCGGTGCCGGAATCAGCAGTACCGACGGCCGTACGATCGAAACGACCGTCGAGAACCGCAAGATGAATCCGGGTGCGGACTACCGCCTGACGCTCGACGGCGAGGCGGTGCTCGCTGCGGACGGCGTGCTGAACGCACCCTCGGCGCACTGGGCGCACTTTGCCGGGGTGGACGAACATACGAACGTGGGTTATTGGTTCCCGCAGCCGGCGACGGTGAACCTCCGGCGCGAGGCCCGTACCGGATCGTGGTACGCGATCAGCCAGCCCTACAATCCGAAAGAACCGATTACGCGCAGTTACTTCACGCTGTGGCTCGACCACGGCAAAAGCCCCAAGGACGCGACGTATGCCTACGTGCTGCTGCCGGGCCGCGACGCCGCGGCGACGGCTGCTTTCGCCGCAGCACCGGGTGTCGAAATTCTGGCCAATACCCCGCAGGTGCAGGCCGCACGCAATACGAAAGAGGGCGTTACGGGTTTCAGTTTCTGGGAGGCTGCCGGCCCGGTGGCCGGGGTGAGCGCCGATGCGCCCGCGTCGGTGATCGTGCACGAGACGCCCGAAACGATTACCGTCGGCGTGAGCGACCCGACGCACCTGAATACGGGTGCGGTTCGTGTGACGCTCTCCGAGGCGAAGGCCGCGAAGGTGGCGGAGGAGCATCCCGAAGTGAAGGTGGTGTCGCTCTCGCCCGTCGTGCTCGAAGTGGGTATGGACGGTTCTCTGGGCCGCACCCGCAGCGTTACGCTCCGGAAATAGGCGGCTGCCCGCTCCGCTACATGGGAAGGAGAGAGTTCGCAGCCGAAAGCGACTGCCGTTCCTGCCGGGCGTGAGCGAATGAAAGCGGGTGCCGTAGCGGTATGGTAAATACGAATCAACTAACTACCAAAACAATACGATGAAAAGCAAATTTGGAATTTTCGGCATCGCGGGACGGGCTGTCCTCGTCGTTGCCCTGGCGGGGCTGGCACTGGCCTGCTCGCGGCAGAAACTTTCGTTCGACGACCTGCGCCAGCGCTACATGGACCAGGCGACCGGCGGCGCGAGCGTCGACCTGACCGACTCGATTATCCTGAAACGCTTCGCCGCGCAGGACGAGGGCGTGCAGAAGGAATGGGAGACGATGAACAAGGCCGCCGACCGCACCTACCTGTGGAACGACCGCAGTTGTATCGACGACAGCCTCTCGCCGTGGCGTCCCACCTCGGTGACCACGCCGATCGGGCGGCTCGCGCACATGGCCCAGGCTTACGCGACGCCCGCATCCAAATTTTATAAAAACGACTCGTTGAAGAAGGACGTGATCGACGGCATGGAGTGGATGTACGCGAACAAGTACAGCCCCGAGCACCCGGCCTACGGTAACTGGTGGGACTGGATCATCGGCATGCCCTATTCGATGAACCGGATCATCGCGTCGCTCTACGACGAACTGACCCCCGAACAGCGGGCCAAGTATATCGAGGCGATCGACTTCTATGCTCCCGGCGTCGAATATGAAGGAGCCGCCACCGGCGCGAACAAGGTTTGGCAGTGCTATTCGATGATCGTGCGCGGTATCCTGGCCCAGGACGAGGCGAAGATCAAGATGGGCGTGGACGGCCTCGGCACCGAATTCAAATACGTCGATACGGGCGACGGCTTCTACGAAGACGGCTCGTTCGTACAGCACGGCTGGATTCCCTACACCGGCGGCTACGGCAACGGCATGCTCGCCGACCTGACGACGATCTCCTCGCTGCTGCACGGCTCGCAGTGGCAACTGCCCGAACAGTATTCGGACATGCTCGGCAGTTGGGTGGAGAATGCTTACCTGCCGCTGGTCTACAAAGGAGCGTTCATGGATATGGCCCGTGGCCGCGAGATTACGCGCGTGACCGACCACAGCACCGGCCGCAGCATCCTGATGAGCGCCTACAAGGTGGCGAAAATCGCGAAACCCGAGGTGCGCGACCGCGTGATGGGCATTGTCAAATACAACATCCTCGCCGACACGCTGTGCGATTTCGTAGCTACCGCCGTGCCGACCGAGCTGATTCCCGAAGTGCGTGCATTCCTGGCCGATTCGACCATCGCGGCGGTCGACCCGGCTCCCTACTACAAACAGTTCGCGATGATGGACCGCGAGGTGTTCGCCGCTCCGCGTTTCGCGCTGGGGCTGGCTCTCTCGTCGAGCCGCATCCAGAATTACGAGACGCTCGACAGCGAGAACAAGGGCGCTTGGCACACCGGCGACGGCATGACCTATATCTATAACGGCGACCTGGCGCAGTACGGCGACGACTACTGGTACACCGTCAACCGCTACCGCCTGCCGGGCATCACCGTCGATGCGCAGCAGACGCACAAGGTGCAGAACTACGAGTTCGGCAAAGGCGTGCTCTATGTGGACGGTTACAAGAGCCCGCACGCCTGGGTCGGCGGTGCGTCGCTCGCGGATTGCGGTATGGCCGGGATGTGGTTCAAGGACGAGCTGAGTACGCTCGAAGCCAAGAAGAGCTGGCTGATGGCCGGTGAGGAGGTCGTGGCGCTCGGCGCCGGGATCAATAGCTCCGACAACCGCACGATCGAAACGATCGTCGATACCCGCAAACTGAGCCCCGGCAAGCCTTACAGCGTTCTGGTCGAAGGCCGGGAAGTGCTCGCCGCAGGCGGCGAGACTGCTCCGGTAGTCGCGTCGTGGGCCTATTTGCAGGGGCCGGACGCGTCCTATTCGGTGGGTTACTACTTCCCCGACAAAGCTCCGGTGAAACTGTTGCGCGAGACCCGCAAAGGCCGTTCGATCGAGGTGACCAAGTACGGCGACGAGGCCGAACGCGTGCGCGACTACGTGAGCGTGTGGTTCGACCACGGTAAGAACCCGAAGAATGCGACTTATTGCTATGTGCTGCTGCCCGGCGCGACGGCCGAACAGACCCGTGCGTATGCCGAGAAGAACAGTGTGACCGTGCTGGCCAACACCCCGCAGGCCCAGGCAGCGACGATTCCCGGGGTGGGCGTGACCGGCGTGAACTTCTGGGAGGCGGGCCAGGTGCCTGCGCTCCAGGGTGATGCCGGACAGGGTACGATCTCTTCGAGCGCCCCTGCTTCGGTGATCGTCCGCAGCAAAGGCGGCGAACTGGAGGTAGGCGTGAGCGACCCGACGCAGTTGCAGAAAGAGCCCGTTACGGTCGGCTTGCCGATGTCGGTGAGCGCCGTGAGTGTCGGGAATCCCGATGTTGAGGTCGTGTCGATGAGCCCGCTGACCCTCAAGGTGAAGGTCGACGGTGGCATGGGCCGGACCCGCGTCGTGAAGTTCAAACAGTAACGGAGGTTGCCGGGCGCCCGGGAGGAGTGCCTGCGCGCCCGTGCGCTTCCGCAGCCCGGCAGCGGGCCGGTTTGTTGGCCTGCCGTTTGCATCTGAGCGCGGAATTGCATACCTTTGTTAAGTTGGCCTGTTTCCCCGGATCAGGCGCGAAGTTCCGGCCCGGCGCGGTGAAGGTACGCATAACCCGATGAGGGGGAGTGGCCCATGTTCGGGGACAGCTACCTGCCACATAGTGAGTAAAAGCAATCACATATCAAAACGATAACTGTATGAAAAAGACCATGAAATCGACCCTGAGGCTGGCAGCGCTGGCCCTGGTGGCCGCTTACGGCATTTCGTGCTGCGGCGGCGCGAAAAAAGCCTGCAACACCGCTTGCGGTGCGGATTGTGCCTGCGGCGACAGCTGCGCTTGCACGGCCGCGTGCGCCGTGGACAGCGCCAAACTGGCCCTGCAGGTGTATGATCCGAATCAACCCCTTAATCTTCAGGACATGAACCTGTTTTTGGAATACGACAAGACCGACACGATCAAGGTGAGCGAAACCGTCACCCGGAAGTTCATCTACCTGAACGACCTGATGACCGTGATCGTCGATTTCGACAACGGCCCGATGGCGCAGCCCGATCCTCCCCATTCGCATCCTGCCGAGCAGATCAGCTACGTGGCGATTGGCGAGTGCGACGTCTACATCGGCGACCGTCCGGTACAGCACCTCAAGACCGGCGATATTTTCGCCGTGCCGAGCAATGTGCCGCACACTGTGAAGTCGACGACCAAGCAATTGCGCCTGGTGGACAGCTTTACCCCGATCCGCGCGGATTTTATCAGGAAATAACCCCCGATTACGGCGAGTGTGGCGGGGCTCCGCTTCGGCAGGAGCCCCGCCGGTTCGCTTGAAGCATCCGGACCCGCGGCCCATCCGGCACCGGGAGGCCCTGTGCCGGAAAATTTACCGTGACCCCTTTCCCGGATCAATCCGGTTATCGCCGGAGCGGGCACTATTCGACACCACCACAAAAAAGACCAGAAGTGAAAACCAATTTCAGCCTGCGTTACGCGTCGAACCCGCGTGATGCGAAAAATTACGATACGGCACGCCTGCGCGAGGAGTTCCTCGTCGAGCGGCTGATGGCTCCCGATGAGATCAACCTCACCTATTCGATGTACGACCGCCTGATCGTGGGCGGCGCGATGCCGGTGGACGAGGCGCTCAGGCTCGAGCCGGTGGACATCCTGCGGGCCGACTACTTTACCGAGCGCCGCGAGGTGGGAATCATCAACGTCGGGGGCGCTGGAACCGTCACCGTCGAAGGAGAGACCTACGCGATCGGTTTCAAGGAGGCCCTCTACATCGGCCGCGGCAACCGGGAGGTGGTCTTCCGCAGCGACGACAAAGCGGCTCCCGCGAAATTCTACTTCAACTCGGCCCCGGCGCATACCGCCTACCCGACTACGAAAGTGACGCGTGAAAAGGCCGTCATCCTCGAACTCGGCTCGCTCGAGGAGAGCAACCACCGCGTGATTAACCGGATGATCGTGCAGGAGGTACTGCCCACCTGCCAGCTGCAGATGGGGATGACCGAACTGAAGCCGGGCAGCGTCTGGAATACGATGCCGCCCCATACCCACGACCGCCGCATGGAGGCTTATTTCTATTTCGACCTGCCCGAGACGCAGGCCGTCTGCCACTTCATGGGGCAAACCGACGAGACGCGCCACATCTGGATGAAAAAAGACCAGGCCGTGATTTCGCCGTCGTGGTCGATCCACTCGGCCTGCGCGACGATGAACTACACGTTCATCTGGGGTATGGCGGGCGAGAACCTCAATTACAACGACATGGACGGCGCGGCCGCCACGGACCTCCGTTAACGGGGTCCGGTCCGGCGGGATGCCTCCGGCCGGAGTCCTTTACGGGCGACTGCAGCGGGAAGGACGGCCTCAATCCGGCTGATGTCCCTGTTGCGGAGTCCGGACACAGGAGTCTCCCGCAGTTCTTTCGCAATGAAACGATAAGCAAGTACCAATAAATTTAATGTTATAACTGTTATGGAAAAAGTAAATGCAATGTTCTCGCTGGAGGGCAAGGTAGCCCTCGTAACGGGCGCCTCTTACGGCATCGGATTCGCACTGGCAACGGCTTTTGCCCGCGCAGGCGCGAAAATCGCGTTCAACGACATCAAACAGGAGCTCGTGGACAAAGGGCTCGCTGCATACAAGGAGGAAGGTATCGACGCCAAAGGCTACGTCTGCGACGTGACCAACGAGGAGCAGGTGAATGAGCTGGTGGCCAAGATCGAGAAGGAACTGGGTTCGGTGGATATCCTGGTGAACAACGCCGGTATCATCAAGCGCATCCCGATGGTGGATATGAGCGCCGCTGAATTCCGCCAGGTGATCGACGTCGACCTGAATGCTCCGTTCATCGTGTCGAAAGCCGTGATCCCCGGTATGATCAAGAAGGGCGCGGGCAAGATCATCAACATCTGCTCGATGATGAGCGAACTGGGCCGCGAAACCGTTTCGGCCTATGCTGCGGCCAAAGGCGGCCTGAAGATGCTGACCCGCAACATCGCGTCGGAGTACGGCGAGTACAACATCCAGTGCAACGGCATCGGCCCGGGTTACATCGCTACCCCGCAGACCGCGCCGCTGCGCGAACGCCAGGCGGACGGCTCGCGCCATCCGTTCGATTCGTTCATCATCGCGAAGACTCCGGCCGCACGCTGGGGTACCCCCGAAGACCTGATGGGCCCGGCGCTGTTCCTCGCCAGCAAGGCTTCGGACTTCGTGAACGGCCATGTGCTGTATGTGGACGGCGGTATCCTCGCCTACATCGGCAAGCAGCCCAAATAATTCGTCGCCCGGCGGTTGCGGTGCCGTGAGGATTCGGTGCGCCGCAGTTGCGGGTAACTAAAAACAGATCGCGATACGGGTGCGGCGGTGGAGACTGTCGCACCCGGATCGATTGATAAAAACAACCGATACAGAGATGAAAAGTCTGATCATTGTATTGGCCGCGCTGCTGGCGGCCTGTACGGGCGGGCGGCAGGCGACCGTCACCGTCGAGAACGACCTGGCCGTTTCCCGTGAGAACGAAACCGTCGAACTGTCGTGGAAGACGCTCAATACGAAAATCGCGGAGCTGACGGCTGAGAATGTGATCGTCACCAACGCCAAGGGCGAGCAGATTCCTTCGCAGGTGATCTATGCGGGCGAAGCGGCGCCGCAGGCGCTGATCTTCCAGGCCAGCGTCGATGCCGAAGGATCGAGTGTCTATACCGTGACCAAGGGCGTGCGCGGCGAGTTCAAGTCCCGTGCCTACGGCCGTTTCGTACCCGAGCGCATGGACGACTACGCATGGGAGAACAACCTCGCGGCGTTCCGGCTCTACGGTCCCGCGCTGGAGAAGATCATGGTCAGCAACGGTATCGACTACTGGGCCAAATCGACTCCGAACCTGGTGATCGACGACTGGTACAAGAAAGACCTCGGCGGCGAGGGCAGCTACCACCTCGACACGGGCGAGGGCTGCGACTGCTACAACGTGGGCCAGACCCTCGGGATGGGCGCTTCGGCTCCGTATGCGGGCGGCAAATTGTGGTACAGCCGCAACTTCAGAGAGGCCGAGACGCTTGACAACGGGCCGATCCGCACTACGGCGAAAATCACATACGCCCCGTTCGACGTGGACGGTCGGCAGGTGTCGCTGGTGAAGATCATTTCGCTGGATGCGAATACGCACTTCAACCGGATTGCCGATATCTATTCGGGCGGTCCGGATACGCTCTCCATTGCTGCGGGGATCGTGATCCATGCAGGAGCCGAACTGTTTCCCGGAGAGTCTTACTACGCGCTCTATGAACCGGCTTCCGATTCGCACAGCGGCAATGACGGCCCGTTGGGAGGTTCCGTGGTGATGCCCGGCGGCAAGCCCGAACGTATCGGCGACATTGCCGCCTGCGTCGGGACGGCCTGCAGCGGACAGCCGCTCATGTACTACATGGGTGCCGGCACGAGCAAGCAGGATATTTCGGCCGAGCAGTGGGTGCTGATGACTACCCGGGAGCAGATGCTGTTGCAGCATCCGCTGAAAGTGACCCTCTCCGGCGAATAGTCTTCCCGGATGTGCAGGCCTTCGGACGATAAAGTCGCTCCGGTCGGCGCTATTGGACGGGGCGGTCGATCCGAAGGGCATAGCCGATCCCGTTCGAAGGAAACAATCGGATAAAAGGACATGCAAAAAGGACGCGTTGAGCGTCCTTTTTTTGTTGCGGGAGAGGTACGGTTTTTACGATCCGTTGCCGGTTCTGTGAACCGTTACTGTTGCTGCGATTCGTCGAACGGACGGATCAGCGTGTAGTATTTGGCCAGCATCTGGTCTACTTCCCAGAACGGGGGATAGCCTTGTACGAGGTAGTCGAGGTATTGCGAAGCGGCTTTTTCGATGCGTTGCGGCAATGCAGTGCGTGCTTCGGCGGGAATGACCACGCGGAAAGCCGTTCCAGCAGGTTTGATTCCCAGGCCCGGACACAGCGGGGCGAGTTGCCCGAGCGCCGCCAGCAACGACTGAGCGAAGCGGGTCGAATCGGTGCCCGGCGCCGGTACGATGTACAGTTGGGGAAGTGCGCCGCCTCGTTCCACGAGCGTCAGGGTCGCTTTCTCCCCTTGCAGCGCCAGTTTCCGGTAGGGAGCCGGAAGCGCCTGCGGGATGCCGGTCGTCCCGACTGTCATTCCTGCCGTCGTCCCGGCATCTGCGTGCGATGCCGCCTTATCCTCCGGAGCGGTGGCGGCAGTTGCCGGGGATTTGTGTTGGGCCGGGGCCGTCCCGCTGCCGGGCAGGTAGTGGCGAATGCTCACGCCCGTGTGCACCCCGTTGAGAACGTAGCGTAACTCCCCGTTGCCGGGCAGTCGCAGCGTGTCGCCGGAGCGGTAGGGCTGTAATACGGGCGGAAGGGCGGCCGAACCGCTGGCGCGGAGGTATTCGCGTTCGGGAACTGCGGCGGGGTATTGCCGGGCCGAGGTGAACTGGATCTGGCGGTTGTATTTGATCTGCTCCCGGCCGAAGACGGCCAGTTGGATCAGGTCGATGCGCGGTGCGGCGGCGAGCAGGAAGGCGTTTTGCAGTCCGAGGCTGTCGGCGGGGTAGCTCCAGTCGTCGTAATCGGCCGGGGCGGTTTCGAAAGCGGAATTATCCCGGCTTTCACCTTTCGCATTAGCCGTTTTGTCGTTTACGGGCGGCCCTGTTATCCCGGGACGTAAGGCCGTGGAACTTCCCGTACCCTCCATGCGCACGGTGAAAAGCGGCAGGACGCTTTCCGATACGATGGCCGGGGCTTCGGGCGAACCGCAAAGCTGGATGCCGAAGAAGTCGGCGTTGCGGGCGAGGGCCTGTTGCAGCAGGGCTGCGATCTCGTATCGTTCGGGCATCAGTTCGTAGAGCACCAGTCCTTTTTCGTCCGCGAGGCCCAGCGAGCGTTCCAGTTCGCGGAACTCCGGCGTGCCGGAGGCCAACGGTGCGGTCGAGAGCACGTTCAGGCCTGCGCCGATGCAGGCGGCCGAATAACCTGCCGCCGTTGCGGTGCGTCCCGAAAGCAGCGCGACGTTGCCGGGCTTTTCTCCGAGCATCCGCGCGAGGAAATCCCCCTCGTTGCTGACCACTTCGTTCCACGAGGTGGCCGAGTCGGGGCGGCTGTTGAAGGCGTTGATCCGTGCGAGGTAACTTTGCAGTCCTTCGCCCTCGGGGGCGAAGACGTGTACGGTACGGTTGATCTGCGGGTTCATGCGGGATTGTACCTGAGCGAGCTGTTCGTCGGCAGGGTGCAGCACGATCAGTTCCGCTTCGCCCCGCGCTCCGGTGAAGGCGCTCCGGTTCGGCGTGCCGCAGCCGCAAAACAGGGTTGTGCATGCCAAAAGGATAATGGATCTTTTCATATCGATGGGATTAATGAACGGCCGTGTGATGGCGGTTGGACGGCCGGACATCTGGTTACGGCGGGTTGTGTGTGGATTGTGTGCCGGTTGCGGTTCAACGGTGCGGGCCCGGGCGGATGTCGGCGGCGGCGCCCGCTACGGGACTTCCCGACAGTCCGCCTGTGATGACGGTTAGCCCGAAGATACCTTTCGTTAGCATCAGTTTTTTTGTTCCTCCCTGTCGGGTCCGGTTGTAGACCGCCTGCGATACGGGAACAGTTTTTTCCTGTCCGTTTGCGAAAGCCAGACGCAGGAAATACGACCGTCTTACGCCATTGGCAACGTATCTGTATTTGCCGGCCCGGCGGGTCATTTGCCGCTCTTTGGTGTGTTTCGACACGACCGATGCCTGCTCCCGGCGGGTAGCTTCCGGGCCAGAGGGCAGGTAATAGTTGCCGTCGAGGACAAAGGCCGTGCAGAAAGTCGTTACGAGGAACAAATGACAGGCTGTGCGGAGAATGCCGTTGTCCGGAACGACCAGCCATTTCCAGCTGTTCCGCAGCGGCAGCGTAACGATTGCGACCGACAAAGCCGCAGCCAGCAAAATCCATCCGTTGACGACCGTCTTTTCGTAAATGCAGTAGGCTTGTACGGCTACGGTTACGGCGACCACCAGGTAGCACAGCCGCAGGAAGTGGCGAAGTTTCCCTTTTGTTAAGTCGGCGTTGTTCGTCTGTGGTGCTGTCATGCCTGTCGTTTTCGTAGTCCGCGCCTCGCTTTTTTAAAGAGCGTGGGTTGTTCCGAGGCGGTTTCGTTCGTACGGTTCCGGTGCTTTCCTGTTCCTTCTCTTCCTGTGCGATGTATGGTAGCCCGATCGTGCGGCTTATCTCTGCAACAGCTCGTCCGGGGCGAATTCGACCGGAGCGAACTCCGTGTGGCCGTCCAGCGAGAAGCGGATGTAGGTGATCGGTACGCCCTGGGCGAGGAATCGCTTTTCATAAGTGGTCTTGATCGACAGCAGGTCGTCCGCAAATCCGGTGCCGTAAATGTCGGTGTTGCAAGCCTCTATGGGTAAGGCGTTGCCTTCGGCCACCGTACGCGTGTAGTCGTGCAGGTGCCGGCAGTCGCTTTTGAGGTGGATCGGTCCGCCCGGGCGCAGGAAGCGGGCGTAGCGGGTAAGGAATTCCGGTGCGGTGAGGCGTTTCTTCACACGCCCCTTGCGCAGCTGCGGGTCGGGGAACGTGATCCAGATTTCGTCCACTTCGCCCGGTGCGAAACAGGAGTCGATGAACTCGATGCGCGTGCGCAGGAAGCCCGCGTTGCGCATCTCCTGTTCGGTCGCGGTTTTTGCGCCGCGCCACATCCGAGCGCCCTTGATGTCTACGCCGATGAAGTTTTTGTCGGGGTAGCGTTCGGCCAGCGAAACGGTGTATTCGCCGCGCCCGCAGCCCAGTTCGAGTACGACCGGGTTCGGATTGCCGAAAAAGTCTTCGCGCCAACGGCCTTTGAGCCTGAAATCGGTGCGGAATACCTCTTCGAATTCGGGCTGTACCATGCAGCGGAAAGTGAGGTTCTCGGCGAAACGCCTCAGTTTGTCTTTTCCTCGGGCCATATATCGGTTCGGATTGAAATCGGGTTGTGTTCAGGTATTGGTTGTTAGTGTGTTTGCTGTTCGTATAGCGGCGCTTGCGGGTGCGTGCGGGTCCGGCTGTTTCTGCGGCGCTACGGTTTTTCCGCTTTGCGGTTCGGGCCGCAACGGCGTGTGCCGGGAAAGCGCGCGTTGCCGGTTTCAGGCCGGGGCGGGGTTACGGGCCGGGATGCGGTTTTACCGGATGTCGATGCCCACGGCGGCCACTCCTTCGATGCTTCCGCCGGGCATTACCGGTGAAAAGGTGAACAGGTAGCGTCCCGGGCGGGCGAACGTCGTGCGCGTGCGCACCAGCTGTTCTCGGTCGAAAAAGAGGCCCGCTTCGGGAACCCCGTCGAACGCCCGGATGCTGACCGTGTCGCGCCACTTGTAACCATCTGGCGTCGTGGTCGTGACGGCGAGCGTGAGCCGGTCGTAGCCGAAATTATTCCGGAGGCGCGCCGTGACATAGAGCGTGCGCTCGGAGAGCGTGTCGCGGTTGTCGTACGCGACCGTCGCCGGGCTCCCCCAGCCGCCGGGGTCGGTCTCCGCGACCCGGATCTCGAGCGGCGAGAGACAGCCGGTCGCTAGGACGGTGCAGCCCGCCGCACAGGCCATCGCCGCCCGGCGAAGGCGGGACGGGTAACGGTTGGTTGCCTGTCCGGTTCGGCGGACGTAAGCTGTGTCTCGGAAAGGGGGTGTGCGCCGGGCCATGGTTCAGTCGCAGGGGTGCGGGTCTTATTCCGCCGGGGAGTTTCCTCCGTTGCGGTCGTTACCGTTGTTGTTGCCACCGTTTGTGCGCGGGCCGTTCCCGGCGTTGTCGCCGCCGTCCGCAGGGGTGCTGTTTCGATTGCCGTTATTGTTCCCGGTATTCGCTGGAACCCGGTTCGGCCTGTTGCCGCCGTTCGGATTAATGTTGTTGTCGTTCGGGTTCGGGCCATCGGGCCTGCGTCCCCGTCCCCGGCTGCGCCGTTGTTGCTCTTCGCCGCGCGGGGTCTGTCCGTCCGGTTGGGTGGGCCGGGGCTGCCGCCGCTGCTGCGGCCCACCCGGTTGTCCGTTGTTACGGGTGTTCGGCCGCTCTTCTCTGGAAGCGGAGCCCTGCGGCCGGTCTGGGCGGTTGTCGCCGCGTCCGCGCCGGTTGCTGTTCGGACGACCGGCGCCGCCGGCCTGCGGATTTTCACTGCCGGAACGCCTCGGGGCGTCGCCGGAGCGGCCTGCGGTGCGGGCTTCACGGCCTTCCTCGCTGCGGGAACCGCTGCGGGCGTTCTCTCCGCCGTTGTCGCGGTCGGACCGTTTCCGGTCGCGTCCTTTGCGGCGCTTGGCCCCCTGCTTGTCGAAGCGGGTGAGGCTCTCCTCGCCCACGCCGTCCGAGAAGGTCGGTTCGTTGGTGACGGCCGACAGGTCCACGTCGCTCAGGCGGTCGGGCTTGACGCCCTGCCGGTTGAGGCGGATGATCTCCTTGACGCGCTCGACGCTCAGCGGCTGCATGCCGCCCAATGCGTGCGGATCGCTGCTGAACCACATCGTGCGGCTCAGGATGTCGGTCTTGACCAGGTAGTATTCGCCGTCGAGTATCTGCAGCGGTTCGCGCACGCGCGGAAAATCCTTGCGGGCGTCGAGGTAGGTGTCCAGTTCGTACACGAGGCAGCACTTCAGTTTGCCGCACTGCCCGGCCAGTTTCTGCGGGTTGAGCGAAATCTCCTGGTGGCGTGCCGCGTTGGTCGTTACCGAGACGAAGCTCGAAATCCACGATGCACAGCACAGTTCGCGGCCGCACGACCCCAGCCCGCCGATGCGTCCGGCCTCCTGGCGCGCGCCGATCTGCTTCATCTCGATGCGGATACGGAACTGCTCGGCGAAAATTTTGATCAGTTCGCGGAAATCCACGCGCTCGTCGGCGATGTAGTAAAAAATAGCCTTGATTTTGTCGCCCTGGTATTCGACGTCGCCGATCTTCATGTTGAGTCCCAGTTCGGCCGCAATCTGCCGCGAGCGGATCATCGTCGTGTGCTCGAGCGCGATGGCCTCCTGCCACTTCTCGATGTCGCCCGGCTTCGCCTTGCGGTAGATCTTTTTGAACTCGCCGTTGAGCGGGTTGAAGCCGACGCGCTTCATCTGGCGCGCGACCAGGTCGCCCGTGAGCGAGACGATGCCGATGTCGTGGCCCGGGGAGGCCTCCACCGCCACGATGTCGCCCGTTTTGAGCGGCAGGTTGTTTACGTTGCGGTAGAAACTTTTGCGCGTATTTTTGAAGCGTACCTCGAAAATGTCGTCGGGGAATACTTCCGGCATGCCTTCGAGCCAGTTGGTCGAGCCGAGCTTGTAGCAGCCCGTGCAAACTTCGGCCGACGTCTCGCCGCCACGGCGGCAGAACGAGCAGCCGCGTCCCACGTCGAGACTGCAGTCGCAGTCGCCTTCGGGGCGGGGGGAAGTATGGTTGTCGTGTTTCGGATCCATGTGTTTTTCCGGTCGGCAGGGGGGTCCCTGCGGGTTTCTATTCTATGTTGGCCGTCAGTGCATTGGACGGGGCCGTGCCGGGCCGTCGTGCGGGCATAATGACGCTTTGCAAAGATAATAAAAAAAACGGGATTGCCGCGGGGGGCGCATTGCGGTGTGCGGGTCCGCGTTTCGGCAGCGGCCGGACGCGGGAATAAAATGCCGGGCCGGGCTGAAAAACTGCCGGGACGGTAAGGAAACGTTGCGAAAATATGTTATTTTTGACAAAACAAATCTAAAACCTACGCGCTATGGAGGTCAAGAAACTGATGGACGAACTCGCAATGCGTCACCCCGGCGAGAGCGAGTACCTGCAGGCGGTACACGAAGTGCTGCTTTCGATCGAGGAGGTTTACAACAGTCATCCGGAATTCGAGGCGAACCGCATCGCCGAACGGATCGTGGAACCGGACCGTATTTTCACATTCAAAGTGCCTTGGGTGGACGACCGGGGTGCGGTGCATGTGAATATCGGTTACCGCGTGCAGTTCAACAATGCGATCGGCCCTTACAAGGGCGGGCTGCGGTTCCATCCGAGCGTGAACCTGAGTATCCTGAAGTTCCTCGGATTCGAGCAGATATTCAAGAATGCGCTCACTACGCTCCCGATGGGCGGTGCGAAGGGCGGTTCGGATTTCGATCCGAAGGGGAAGTCCGACGCGGAGGTGATGCGCTTCTGCCAGGCGTTCATGACCGAATTGTGGCGCTATATCGGTCCGGAGACGGACGTGCCGGCGGGCGACATCGGCGTCGGCGGCCGCGAAGTGGGGTATTTGTACGGCATGTACCGCAAGTTGGCCCGCGAGAATACCGGCGTATTGACCGGTAAGGGAATGACCTTCGGCGGCTCGTTGATCCGTCCCGAAGCGACCGGTTTCGGAGCGGTCTATTTTGTCAGGCAGATGCTCGAAACGGCCGGTGATTCGCTGCGGGGCAAGGTGATCGCGTTGTCGGGTTTCGGCAACGTAACCTGGGGCGTGGCGCTCAAAGCCGTGCAGGAGGGCGCGAAAGTGGTGACCGTGTCGGGCCCGGACGGCTATGTCTGCGACGAGGCGGGGTTGGACGGCGAGAAGATCGGCTACCTGCTGGAGCTGCGCGCATCGAACAACGATGTGGTGGCGCCCTATGCCGACCGTTTCCCGGGCGCGAAGTTCGTTCCGGGGCGCAAGCCGTGGGAAGTGAAGGCGGATATCGCGATGCCCTGTGCGACACAGAACGAGCTCGACGGCAGGGATGCCGAAGCGCTGGTCGCAAACGGGGTGAAATATGTGGCCGAGGTGTCCAACATGGGGTGTACGCCCGAAGCCGCAGACCTCTTTATCGCCCGGGAAATTCCGTTCGGGCCGGGTAAGGCGGTCAATGCCGGCGGTGTGGCCACTTCGGGCCTGGAGATGTCGCAGAACGCGATGAAGATGAGCTGGAGCGCGGCCGAAGTGGACCGGCGGCTGCAGGAGATCATGACTTCGATCCACGACGTTTGCGTCCGGTACGGAACCGGCCCGGACGGCTACGTCAATTATATGAAGGGCGCGAACATCGCCGGGTTTATGAAGGTGGCCCGCAGCATGGTCGAACAGGGGGTCCTGTAACGGCGCCGGTCCGGGGCGGGCCCCGGGCGGACGGCGTGCGGCGGAGGTTTCGATTCCGCATGCGGGAGGAACCGATAGCCGCAAAGGGACAGGGAGACAGAAATCTTATTTTCCTCATACAAACAACCGAATCGAAAGGAAATGACAAGCGAAAAGATCAAAGGGCTGGTAGCCGCTACGGTGACCCCGATGAAAGCGAACGGGGAGGTGAACCTGCCTGCGCTGGACAGCTATGTGAAGCATCTCGAGAAGCAGGGGTTGGCGGGCGTATTCGTCAACGGCACCACCGGCGAGGGATTGCTGATGACCTCCGACGAGCGCAAGGCGGTGGCCGAGGCGTGGATGGCCTATAAAGATAAGTTCAAAGTGATGGTGCATGTAGGCGGCACGAGTTATGCGGCCGCCGTCGACCTGGCGCGCCATGCCGAAAAGATCGGCGCCGATGCGATTTCGGCGATGGGTCCCTGTTTCCTGCCCCCGTCGCGGGCCGAGGAGCTGGTGGCGTTTAACAAGATCGTCGCGGCGGCGGCCCCCGGCACTCCGTTTTACTATTACCACATTCCGGGCACGTCGCACGTCAACGTCAGCATGCTCGATTTCCTGAAACTCGGTGAAAAGGAGATTCCGACGCTGCGCGGCATCAAGTACACCACCTACGATTCGATGACGATGCAAGAGTGCATCGCCTACCGAGGCGGCTACTACGACATCCTGCACGGCCACGACGAAACGATCCTCACCGGGCTGATGCTCGGCGCGACGGGTGGTGTGGGTACTTCATACAGCGTGACGGGCGAGCTTTACAATAAACTGCTCGACACCTTCTGGGCCGGAGACCTGGCCGGGGCGGTGAAACTCCAGGAGAAGGCCGTCGAGTTTATCCGCGTGCTGATCAAGTACGAAAATTCGGTGGTCGGCATCAAGGCCATCCTGCAGATTATGGGCGTCGACTGTGGCCCGGTGCGGCTGCCGATGCGCAACCTGACCCCCGACCGGATGAAAGCGCTCGAAGCGGACTTGCGCGCGATCGGCTGGATTTGAGCGCCGCCCGTCCGGACGGTTTCCGTGTTTAAACGCTGTTGTACCGTTGCCCGTTGCGTTGCCGTTGAGGTGCCTGCCGGGCTGTTGAATTGTCGCGCCCGGGCGGTTATGCCGTCTCTGTCGTGCAGTTGGACGGTCGTTGTCTTCCTGCGGCAGGCTGCAGCGTGTCGCGCTGTCCGTACGTCCGTATGCCTGTGGGAGTCCGGAGTCCGCGAGGGAATACCGTATTAACCTAAACCTGAAAACCTGAACGAATGAACCTTCTTGCTGCAACACCTTCTTCCGACGGTATGATCGCGGGTGCGGCGACCGGCTTCCGGCCGCTCGACTGGGCGGTCGTGGTGCTTTTCCTGCTCTGGATGCTCTGGATCGGCTACCGCTCGGGGCGCCGCAACCGCACGGCCGAGGATTATGTGCTGGGCGGCCGCACGATGAACCCCGTGATGGTCGGTATTTCGCTCTTCGCGACGCTGCTCAGCACGCTGAGCTACCTGTCGTATCCGGGCGAAATGGTCAAGTACGGGCCGGTGGTCTTTATCGGGCTGGCGGCGTTTCCGGTCGCGTACTACATCGTGAGCCGGCTGATGATTCCGCGTTACATGAAGATGAACGTCACCAGCGCTTACGAGATTCTTGAGATCAAGCTGGGGCGCGGCGTGCGTTCTTTGGCGACGGTCTTTTTCCTGTCGCTGCGCTTCCTGTGGATGGCGACGATCATCTATGCGACGGTCGATGTCGCGCTGATTCCCGTGTTCGGCCTCGATCCGGGCTGGGTGCCTCCCGTCAGCGTCGTGCTGGTCGTTATTACCGTGATATACACTACGATGGGAGGCCTGAAGGCCGTAGTGACGACCGACGTGATCCAAACCGTCGTGATGTTTGCGGGCGTGCTGCTCACCATCGGCATCATCGGTTGGAAAGTGGGTTCGTTCGGAGCCTTCTTCGAGCCGCAGCTTTTCGAACACTGGCCCCCGGTGGACTGGGGTTTCGATATGTCGAAGCGGATGACCGTCGGCAATATCCTGCTGATGACTCTCGTATGGCAGGTCTGCACGGCCGGGTCGGACCAGATGGCGATCCAGCGTTACCTCTCCACGCCCGACGTGGCGACGGCCAAACGCTCCTACCGCATCTCGCTGGTCACCTCCTGCACGATCCAGTTGTTGCTGGCCGTGGTGGGGCTCGTCGTAATGACTTATTTCCTCCGCTATCCGCAGATGCTCGCGCCGGGCACCTCCGTGGTGGGCGATGCCGACACGCTTTTCCCCCGTTTTATCCTGATCGGGCTGCCGGCGGGGATTACCGGGCTGATCGCCGCCGGAATCATGTCGGCCGCGATGTCGAGCCTCTCGTCGGGGCTCAATTCGTCTGCCACGGTGATCTATGAGGACATCATCAACCGCAACCGCAAGGAGAGCAATACCTCGTCGAAAAGCCTGCACCACATCAAACTGATCGCCGTGGCGCTCGGGGTAGTGGTCGCTTTGTCGAGCTTCCTGGTCGCCTATGTGAGCGGCAACCTGCTCGATGTGGTGATCAAGGTGGTGAACCTGGTGGTAGCGCCGTTGTTCGTGCTCTTTTTCATGGCGCTGTTCGTGCCGTGGGCTACTTCGCGCGGGACGGTGGCGGGCGGATTGTTCGCGATGCTCGTAGCGGTGCTGATCGCCTTTGTCGGGATCTTCGGTATTACGGCGCTGTGGATTATGCCGGTCGCACTGGTTTCGGGGGTGCTTTCGAGTATGCTCTTCAGCCTGCTCGACCGCTGGCTGATCGGCCGGGGCCTGCTCCCCGGAAAGTAGCGAATGGCGGAGAGGCCCGCCGGGAGCACTCCTGCGAGCGGGATCCGTAAGGGGGCGTTTGGGCCGCCGATACCGCTTGCGGCCTGGTCCCTGCGGTCAAAAATGCCGGCGACTGAGTAAATGCGGACGGCTCTCCTGTAAACGTTCGGCTGGCGCTTCCGTGTAGGCGGGAAAGCCGGTATAGGTAAATCGGGAGCGGTGAACCGGGGAGCCGGTATAAATAAACAAGGCCGTCAGAGATTTCTGACGGCCTTTTGGGTCTCTGCGACTTGCGTTCGTATCTGTTTGACTTGGCGCTTTTCGCTCTGTTTGCTGCCTGCGGATTTCCGGGGCGGAAGCCGTTTGCCGGATCAAAACGGCAAGTCGTCCACCTCTTTCGACGCGGCGGGCTCTTCCGGTGCGAAGGCGTCCAGCGGGGGCAGCGCACCCGGGCCCGGGGCCGTTTCTCCGGCCGCTTTGCGGGTCATGCGCCATGCGCGTACCTCGGTATACCAACGGCCGTTGTACTCGCGCGACTCGACGTTGGCCGAGACGGCGACCACTTCGCCCGGACGCAGCGTACCCGCCTCCTGGGCCTTGTCGCCCCAGAAGCCTACGCACACCTTGCGGTTGAATTCGCCCGGCTGGTCGAAAATTACCTCCTGTTTCATCCACTCTCCGCGTGCGCTCGTTCCCTTGACGACCGGCAGCACGCTCACTACGGTTCCTTCAAATTCCATGGTTCTATGCTTCTTCTATGATGTCGATTCCGGTAATCAGGTCGCCCGGACGGATCTGGTCGATCACCTCCAGCCCTTCGACCACGCGGCCGAAACAGGTGTGTACGCCGTCGAGGTGCGCGGTATTCGTGCGGTTGTGGCAGATGAAGAACTGCGAGCCGCCGGTGTCTTTGCCGCGGTGCGCCATCGACAGTACGCCGCGGTCGTGGTACTGTTTGCCACCCGAGGTTTCGCACTTGATCGTGTAGCCGGGGCCGCCCGCGCCGGTGCCGAGCGGACAGCCGCCCTGGATCACGAAGTCCGGGATTACCCGGTGGAACGTCAGCCCGTCGTAAAAACCGCTTTTCGCCAGTTTGCAGAAGTTGGCCACCGTGCCCGGTGCCTCCTGGTCGTAGAACTCGACGGTCATGTCGCCTTTCTCGGTATGAATGATTCCTTTGGTCATGTCTCTTGGGGTTTTGGATAACCGTTCTTCATGAACGGGACGATAAAGATACGTCTTTTTTCGTTTCCGGCCAATCGGGCGGGAAATAAAATCGGCTCAGCGGTACAGGCCGGTTTCCGTGGCGGAGCCGGCAGGGGATCCCGTGGCCGTGGCGGTCTCCGTGGCGGAACCGATTCATTGTTCCGCCTCCGGATTCGTGTCCGGGGGAGTGCCTGTGATGTGGTCTCCGGGAGTTTGTCCGGCAGATGGAGCCGGTTTGCTGAAATCCTCCCCGCAACGGCGGCAGCGGTAGGAAGTCTTGATATTGCCGAGCGGCGTCCAGGCCAGTAGCGAAAGGAACGCAAAAAATGCCTTGAGTCCGCGGCGGCGCCCCAGCGAAGTCCCGATGTCGGTCGAGCCGCAATAGGGGCAGCACGGCTGTCCGGAAGCGGGCGACAGCGTATTTAACAGCTGCCGGGCCCGGTCGTAATCCTTCGCCAGCACTACGACCGTGACGCCCATCCCCATCATGCCGCACAGGTTGGGTAGTGTCGATGCGGTGTATTCGTTGGTCAGGACGGACTCGATGCCCGCGTTGGCCAACGCTCCCTGCAGCAGGTGGGCTTCGGCGGCGTTGTCGCAGGTGGTCAGGGTAACGGTTTGCATGGTATTTCGGGTTCCGGCGTTTGCCGGTTTGTGTGGGTCCTCCAAGGTACGGTTTTTTCCGGGATTCTGGCGTCCAGGCATACGCATTTGGGCATCGGGATACCCGCATTCGGGTATCTAGGGGCCGGGCTTCCCGCCGGAAAGGGTTTCGAAAGCCTGTTTATGTGCAGGGCGTTTTCAGGGAGCGGCTCAGATCACGCCGATCTGGCTGAGGAAAAGCAGTACGATCACCACCGGCGCGACGAAGCGCACGATGACGCGGTAGTAGGGGAAGAGTGCGTTGCCGTAGCGTCCGCGCGAGGTGACCTCCTCCTGCAGCGTGCGTCCGCGCAGCACCCATCCGGCGAAAAGCACCGAGAGCAGGCCTCCCAGCGGCAGCATGTAGAGCGAGGTGGCGTTGTTGAACAGGTCGAAGATGTTTTGCCCGGCCACCCGCAGCGATGAATCGGGAGCCTGCGACCAGAGGCACAGCGCGCTGAGCCCGGCGACGGTTCCCACGGCGATCAGCGTGGCGGTACGGCGGCGCAGGTGCATCTCCTCGGAGATATAGAGTGTCGCCACCTCGAGCAGCGATACCGACGACGAGATCGACGCGGTGAAAAGCAGGAAGAAAAAGGCGATGCCGAGCAGGTAGCCTCCGGTCATGTTGCCGAATACGTTGGGCAGCGTGATGAAGACCAGTTCCGGGCCGGACGTCGGGCTGATGCCGTACGAAAAGACGGCCGGGAAGATCGCCAGTCCGGCGAGGATCGCGACGCAGGTGTCGGTGACGGCCACCGTACCGGCCAGCCGGAACATGTTTTCATTTTTGGGGATGTACGATCCGTAGGTGATCATCGTGCCCATGCCGAGGCTCAATGAAAAAAAGGCCTGGCCCAATGCCTGCAGGATCACATGGCTGTTGATTTTGCTGAAGTCGGGACGCAGCAGGAAGGAGATGCCCTCTTTCGCGCCGTCGAGCGTCAGCGAGTTGATGACCAGTCCGATCAGCAGCAGGATCATGAACGGCATCACGATCTTGCCGAACTTTTCGATCCCTTTTTCGACGCCCCGCACCACGATGAAAGCGATGAAGGCGATGAAGGCGAAGGTCCAGAACATGGGACCCCAGCCGTGGTCGATGTACTGTTGGAAAACCGTCCGTATCTCCTCGGAACTCTGCCGGTGGAATCCGTTTACGAGGGCGACCTGCAGGAATTTGAGCGCCCAGCCCGCGATCACCGCATAGAACGACAGGATGATCGTCGAGGTGGCGATACCCAGGTAGCCCGCGCCGTTCCAGTATCCCCTGGGCGAAAGCCGCCGGAATGCCCTCAGGGCATTGGATCGCGTGTGGCGCCCGAGACTGAACTCGGTGAGCATGATCGGGATGCAGATCAGTGCGCTGATCGCGATGTAAACCAGGATGAAGGCGCCGCCGCCGTTTTCACCCGCGATATAGGGGAACCGCCAGATGTTGCCCAACCCCACCACCGAGCCGCCGACGACGGCTACGGCGCCGAAGCGGCTGCCGAATGAACTGCGTTGTTTCATGTATTTGATCGTTTTGGGAGGCACAAATTCGCCCGAAACGGGGCCGGCATGCGTCGGAGCCGGGTCAAAGGTAATAAATATGTCGGATTTCTAACAAAAAGATAAAAAATACATCGAGGCTGCGCGGCATATAATTCAAGAACCTATCAACTCAAAAATAAGGTAATCGAATATTTTTTGCACAAAACGGCAGGGGGGCGTCAGGGATATAAAAAATGCAACCGATTGAATATCGACCGGTTGCATTTTGTGTGGACTGCGGATCCGGTGCCGGATCCCGTCCGATGGGCAGGGGCTACTTGAGCGTTGCGCGGACAAGGATCGGAATGTGGTCCGACGGGTAGTTGATCCCGTCCGAATCGCGCAGCAGTCCGTATTTGAGCACATCGACACGGCCGTTGACGAAGACGTGGTCGATCGCCTGCCGTCCGCGCTGGGCTTCGGGGATCGTGACGGTCATCGCACCGACCGGGACGCCCGTCCAGCTCACCTCGCTGCCCTGGTCGTAGGGCGGGGTTTGCGATACGTCGCGGGCCGAGGCGAGGTGCTGCAGCATGACCTTAATGGGCTCGTCCTTCGGTTCTGCATTGAAGTCGCCGGTGCAGAAGACCGGATATTTGTCGCCGGCCAGCGAGGCGATCCGCCTGCAGATCAGCTCTGCGCCCTCGTGGCGTGCCACAGGGCCCATGTGGTCGAGGTGCGTGTTGAAATAGAAGAACTCTTTTTTGCTCTGCCTGTCGCGCAGTTTGACCCACGAACAGATGCGGTTGTAATCGGCATCCCAGCCTCGTGAAACCTTTTCGGGGGTTTCCGACAGCCAGAAGGTGCCGCTGTCGAGCAGCGCGAAACGATCGGTCCGGAAGAATACCGGCGAGTGCTCGCCCTGGTTGATTCCTTCGCGGCCCGTGCCGACGGCGGTGAACTCGGGCAGCGCCGTACGCAGGTCGGCCATCTGTTCCGGGCGGACCTCCTGCATGCCGATGATGTCGTAGTCGTGGAATCGGATCAGTGCGGCAATCCGCTGGCAGCGGACTTTCCAAGGCAGCGGGCCGTCGTCGTGTACGCCGCACCAGATGTTATACGTGCCGACATTCATCGTGGCGGGAGCGGCGGCCCGGGCGGCCGTGAACGAACTTCCTGCGACCAGCAGCAGGGCAATGGCCGCGATCCATAGATTTCTTTTCATGGCGGTGCTATTTCTTGATGTCGTAGAAACAGCGTTTGGGGGAGTAAATTTTACCCTCTTTGGCCAGTTGTTTGATCACTTTGCCGGCTTCGTCCTTGTCGATGCCCGCTGCCGTGGCGATGTCGCCGGGACGCATGGCGCCTTTTTCGGCGAGTACTTTCAGAATTTTCTCTTCCATGGTGTATGATTTATGGGTTTATAATAAATAAATGTCGTTGCGCGGGGGCGTTAGTGGTTTGATCGTGGTTCTTACCTGATTTTTACATGGTTTCACCGTGATTCTCATCGCGCGGCGGGAGAGGTGTTCGAGCAGCCGGATTGCCGTCTGTGCGGCCGATCAGGCCGGATGCGGCGTCCTCTGGCGCGGACGAAAGCCGCTGCGGTGGAATTTGATATAAAGGTAAGCAATCCGGGCCGGTTGTGCAAATTGTTTTTGGTTATCGGTCTATCGGCCGGGCTTATGCTATGCGTATTCTCCGGTACGGGGTTCCGGTGTCTGATCCGCTTCGGGCACCTGCTCTCCTCACGCGAGCGGATGCCCAAAGCGGCATATGCCTGAGCGAAGCGAATTATGCCGTTCAGCGTCCGAACGCTTTAGCGGGTAAAGCAGGGATTATAAGCAAGGAAATCCGTACCGGGGGGCCGGGGCACGAACCTGTTTCGGGAATGCGGTCGTGTTGCCGGTGCGGTTGTCGCGGTGGTTAACGGGCAGGGACGTAAGGCCGGATGTTCGGCGTCGTGCCCGGAAAATAGGTTATGGGGAGCGTAAGTCCGGTTATTTCAGATGGGCGGCCCGGAGGATGTCCGCGGCGGCCGGGCCCTCGCAGAACAATAGGTCGATTACCGAAAGGTTCCCTGCAAACGGCAGGCGGTCGGAAAAAACCTGGTAGTACTGCGGTGCGGCGAAGGTCGGGTCGGGACGGCTCAATCGGGGTTTGGGCGAGAGCGACAGGCGGAAGTCGGCGTAGCGGGCGGGCTCTGCTTTGCAAGGTGTGTCGAATGTTGCAGATGCGGTGCCGGCCGGGTTTCCGGCATGGGGTTCCGTGCCCGGGCGGGGCGGGGCGGTGGTTTGTATCTCCGGCCCCGTTTGCGGGGAGAGGTGTCCAGGCGTATGCCCCTGTCCCTGCGGATCGGATGGTACGGAGGGGGAGACGTAACGGTCGGTATAGCCGATCCGGGCGGCCGCCCCGCCCGAAGGGTCGAGCAGGTGCAGGACGGTTCGCTGCAGCGTGTCGTTGAGTTCGGCCAGCAGGTCGAACCGCTGCCGGTAGAGCGGGGCGAAATGTTCTTCGTAATGCGCGAAGTAGGGCGAACCGCGATAGGCCGAGACGATCGCCTGCCAGTGGCGGTGTTGCCACCGCTTCGAATAATCGATGCGGATTTCGCGTGTGGGCGTGCCCACTCCCCCCGTGTGGTACACCGGGACGGTAAGCGACATTACGCCGCCTGCCGAGAGGATGTCGCAGCGGTTGCGGTAGCTCTGCTTGAGGTAATGCTCGTGCAGGTCGATGCAGGCCTCTCCGCTCAGCAGTTTCGAATAGTATTGCAGGTTGCCCAGGTAGGCCGTCGGAAGCAGGATCATCGTTCGTTGCGGAATTTGACCGGGGTCAGGATGCGGAACCGGTTCCGGAATTGCGGGAATTTTTTCCTTCCGGGGCAACAGCGGCCGGCCGGGGACCGTCTTGTGCTCCGGAAGAGGCTTGGGTCCCCTGTTCTGGGGCGGCCGCAGCATGCCGGTCACCGTTCGGGGCGTTGCCGAACAGGTCGACCTCGCCGCGCTCGACCTTGCGGAACACGGTAGCCAGTTCGGCCACTACCGGGGAGATGAGCGTCAGTACGTCGTCGATGTATTTTTGCCGCGACTTGCCGCTGTCGGCGATGCTGTCCGGTGCGGCTGAAACGTCCGTATCCTTATCGGCTGCGGCTTGGGGATTGGTGCCGCAGCCTTTGCCGGCATCGCCGTGTTTTCCCGCTTCCTGGATGCGCAGCAGCACGACCGAGTAGAGCGCGCGGAAAAAGAGTTCGACGTCGCTGATCTCCGGGTCTTTGAGTTTTGCCTTGAGCGCCGGGAGTTCGGGCGCCACCCGCGCGTAGAGCCGGCGGTATTCGGCCCCCACCGGCAGGACCGTCAGCTGGTTGTGCAGGTTGTTCAGGTCGGCGATCAGGTGCAGCGTGTGTTCGAGGTGGCCCTGCTGTTCCTTGCCCTCCTCGCGCAGCAGGTTCACGATATCCATATACCAGAGGAAAACTTCCTGTTTCTGCTCTTCGGGAAGTCCGAGCGGCTTCACGAGTTTCGCATAAATCGCTTCGGGGCTGAATTGCAGTGCGCGCAGCAGGTCTTCCAGCTGCCAGAGGTAGAGGATGTATTCGGCGATATTCTCTTTGCGGGTCTTTTGTGCGGTATACATGGCGGTTTGCGTTTAATAAGGTGCGGTCCGGCCGGGAACGTTTCCTGTCCCGGATGCGGGATGCCGGCCGGCGGTGCGGTGAAAGGGCAATGGCGTTAAAACGGTAACGGGATAAACGAATAGTACAAAGGTAGTTTTTTCTGCGGATTTTCCTTCAAAAAGCGGGCCCGGAAGCGCTCCTGCTGCCGGAAACGCTCCGGTGCGGTGCCGTTCAGGCCTGTTTGCGGGTAAAATGGATGCAGGGCCGAACCGATAAAGTTCAGAAAGAGTAATTTATATGTTGGAGTGTTCGGTATCGGTTATTTTTGTACCTTTGCCGACAGACACTACTCCAGTTAAAAACGACCACCGCCACGAAATGGAATTGACTTTACTTGTCATCGCCACTTTTTTGCTGTCCGCCGCTGCGGGATGGCTCACTATTCCCCGCATCGTGATGATCTCGAAAAAGAAAAAACTGTTCGACGAGCTCAGTGCCCGCAAATCGCACACCGGCGCGGTTCCCCGGTTGGGCGGCGTGTCGTTCCTGCCGGCATTCCTTTTCTCTTTCTCCCTCGCGGTAGGCCTGCGGTATATGCTCGGCCTGGACGTGGCGGCCCCGCATGAGATGGCGATTCCGCGCGAATTCATGTTCCTGGTTTCCGGAGCGACCGTGCTCTTCTGCGTGGGGCTGGCCGACGACCTGGCCGGGGTGGGTTACCGCATCAAGTTCCTCGCCCAGTTGCTCAGCGCGGCATTGCTGCTCTGCTCGGGCGTCTGGATCGACAACCTCGACGGCCTGTTCGGGCTGCACCATGTGCCGACGGCTGTGGGCGCGCTGCTGACGGTGCTGGTGGTCGTTCTGCTGACCAATGCGTACAACCTGATCGACGGCATCGACGGGCTTTGCTCCGGGCTCTCGATCCTCGCGCTGTTCACGTTCGGGGTCTGGTTCCTCACCCACCACATCTATGTGTATGCGATGATGTCGATGGCAATGGGGGGCGTGGTGACCATCTTCTTTTTCTATAACGTGATGGGGCACCGGATGAAAATTTTTATGGGCGATACCGGCTCGCTGCTGCTGGGTTTCGTAATTGCGTTCCTCGGGCTGAAGTTCTATGACCTGAACATCAACGGCGAATTTTACCGGATCGACGCGGCGCCGGCCGTCTTCCTGGGAATCGTTTTCATCCCGGCGTTCGACACGGTGCGCGTTTTCTGCGTGCGGATGGCCGCGGGCCTTTCGCCCTTTTATCCCGACCGCAGGCATATCCATCACAAACTGCTGCGCATCGGCCTGACTCACCTGCAGGGCACGCTGGTGATCGTCGTGTTGCAGGCCTGCTTTATTCTGCTCAATTTCCTGCTGCGTAACGTGAACATCAACCTGCTGTTCGGCATCAACCTCGTTCTCGGCGTGCTGCTGATCCAGGGACTCAATGCGCTGGGCGGCCGGATCGACGTTTCTCCACAACATATCGCGCAAAACCGCGTTCAAAATAATAGTGAAAAATAAAGACAGTCTATTTTATATGCTTATCAGACGTAAAGTTCAGACAGCTCTGGCGGCCGTGCTGCTGTCGGCGGCGGTGCCGGGCTACGTTTCGGCCCAACTCCCGGGCGTGACGCCCGATGTAATCCAGAAAGCGCGCCAGTCGGGCGCCACCGAAGAACAGATTCAGCAGGCGCTCGGCGGCATGTCGGTTCCGGGAACGCCCCAATCCGGGACGAATGCGGGTGCCGGCAAGAGCGCAACCGGAAGCGCTGACCGCAAAGCTTTGGACCAGAAGGTGCTCCGGGATTTGAATCCGACCAAAGTCACCGGAGTGGATACCCTTACCTGGAACCAGGTGCTGAGCAACGACTGGCAGCTGCAACAGCAGCAGCAGCGCATCCTGCAGTCGATGACGACCCCGTACCAGGACCCGGAGTTCGAGGTGCTGTGGGAAGACGGCAAGTTTGTCCGCCGGCCGATCCCGAAGGTGTTCGGCCGCGAAATATTCCAGAACAAGAACCTCACTTTCGCCCCCAATTACAACATGGCCACGCCGCCCTCGTACGTGCTGGGCGCGGGCGACGAGATCGTCGTCGAGGTGTGGGGACCGTCGGAGCTTTACGACAAGCAGAAAATTACCCCCGACGGGACAATCAACATCCAGGGCGTCGGCCCGATCAGCCTGAACGGCCTGACGATCGCCGAGGCGCAGAAGCGGATCGCTTCGAAGCTGAGCGGCGTGATGGGCGGCGCCAACGTCAAGGTGTCGCTGGGCCAGATCCGCAGTATCAAGGTCAATATCGCGGGCGAGGTGATGGTGCCGGGCACCTATACGCTGCCTTCGCTGGCTACCGTTTTCAATGCGATCTACTCGGCCGGGGGGGTCAACAAGATCGGTTCGCTGCGTGCGATCAAGGTGTTCCGCGACGGCAAGGAGGTCGCGACGCTCGACGTGTACGATTACCTGATCAACGGCAAGTACGATACGAACATCCGCATCGAGGACAACGACATGATTATCGTCCAGCCTTACGACAGCTACGTGGCTGTGACCGGCAAGGTGAAACGTCCGCGGATTTACGAAATGAAAAAAGGAGAGACGCTGGCCAAGGCGTTCGAGTATGCGGGCGGATTCACGGGCGATGCCTATAACGACAACGTGAACGTGAAGCGCAAGACCGGACGGCAGTACAGCATCCTGACGGTCGAGAAGCCCGATTTCGATGCGTTCGCGGTGGCCGACGGCGACAGCGTGTCGGTGGGCCGGATTTTCAACGAGTATGCTAACCGTTTGGTAATTACCGGGGCCGTATGGCGTCCGGGCAACTACGAATTAACCGATAATACGGCGACCCTTTCGAAGCTGATTGCAAAAGCCGAAGGCCTCAAGGGGAACGAATTCGCCTCGCGCGGGCAGGTTACGCGCCGCAAGAGCGACTATACCTACGAGGTGATTCCGTTCAACGTGCGCGAGGCTGCCGCAGGTGTCAACGATATTCCGCTCATGCGCGAAGATTCCGTCTATATCCCGAATATCCTGGAACTGCGGGAGGAGTATGTCATCGGTGTCCGGGGCGAGGTGAACCGCCCCGATACGCTGCCGTTCCGCGACGGAATGACCGTCGAAGATGCGATCCTGCGCAGCGGGGGGCTCAAGGAGTCGGCCTCTTATGCCAAAATAGAGGTGGCGCGCCGGATCAAGGACCCCAATTCGACCTCTTATACGAACAAAACGGCCGACCTGTATACGTTCAACATCGATAAGGACCTGAGCATCGCACCCGAGGCGAGCCGCTTCGTGCTGCAGCCGTTCGACGAGGTGTACGTGCGCCGGTCGCCGGGATACAGCGAGCAGCAGCGCGTCGCGGTTACGGGCGAAGTGCTCTACGGCGGCGAGTATGTGCTGGCCACGGCGGGCGAGCGGATTTCGGACGTAATTAAAAAAGCGGGCGGTTTCACGCCGGAAGCCTATGTCAAAGGAGTCAGCGTGAAACGCAAACTGACCGGAGATGAACTCGCACAGGTCGAATCGATGCTGAAGATGTCGCGCGACAGCCGCAATACCACCGGGCGCGACTCGATGGCGTTCGAGAATCTCGAAGTGCAGGACTTTTATGCGGTGGGCGTCGACGTGGCGGCCGCGATTCAGAATCCCGGCGGCAACGACGACATTATCCTGCGTGACGGGGATCAGATACTCGTTCCGAAATACACCGGAACCGTGAAGATTTCGGGGGCGGTGAATTATCCCAATTCGGTGGCTTACGACAAAAAGAACGTGAAAAGCTATATCGCGCAGGCCGGTTGGTACAAGCAGAGCGCGCGCCGCCGTCCGTTCGTGATCTACATGAACGGCAAGGTGGCTTCGACCCGCACGGGTTTCTTCTCTAGGCGTTATCCGAAGGTGGAGCCGGGCTGCGAGATCGTCGTGCCGCAGAAGATGGAGCGCAACGGCAGGGGCCTGCAGAACGTGATGGGCATGATGACCTCGACCGCTTCGCTCGCCGCGATGGTCGCCTCGGTGATCAACCTGGCGAAATAATCCCGGGAAGCGGGGTGGAAATGCTCCTATCGCACAGGGATGCCCGCGATTAACGGCGGGCATCCTTTGCTTTTTTCAAAGATTTTTCGTACTCTTGTACCGGATTTTTCGATTCGCAGACAAATCGTTTCAAACATAAAAACTCAAAGTACAATGATTAATTACAAAGATCTTGGCCTTGTCAACACGCGCGACATGTTTGCACGGGCCATGAAGGGCGGTTATGCCATCCCGGCATTCAACTTCAACAACATGGAACAGTTGCAGGCCATTATCCAGGCTTGCGCCGAGACCAAATCGCCGGTGATCCTGCAGGTGTCGAAGGGTGCCCGCCAGTATGCCAACCAGACCCTGCTGCGCTACATGGCCGAAGGCGCCGTGGAGTATGCCAAGGAACTCGGCCTGAAGCACCCCGAAATCGTGCTGCACCTCGACCACGGCGACTCTTTCGAGACCTGCAAGTCGTGCATCGACATGGGTTTCTCGTCGGTGATGATCGACGGTTCGCACCTGCCTTACGACGAGAATGTGGCGCTGACGAAGAAGGTCGTTGACTATGCCCACCAGTTCGACGTGACCGTCGAAGGCGAACTGGGCGTGCTGGCCGGCGTGGAGGATGAAGTTTCGTCCGACCACCACACCTATACCCGCCCCGAAGAGGTGGTGGATTTCGTTACGAAGACCGGCTGCGACAGCCTCGCCATTTCGATCGGCACTTCGCACGGCGCCAATAAATTCAAACCCGAGCAGTGCACCCGCGACGCGAACGGCGTTCTCGTTCCGCCCCCCCTGGCTTTCGATGTGCTGGACGGTGTGATGAAGGAACTTCCCGGTTTCCCGATCGTGCTGCACGGTTCGTCGTCGGTGCCCCAGGAAGAGGTCGCTACGATCAACAAGTACGGCGGAGCGCTGAAAGACGCGATCGGCATTCCCGAAGAGGAGCTGCGCAAGGCCGCCGCTTCGGCCGTCTGCAAGATCAACATCGATTCGGACAGTCGTCTGGCGATGACCGCAGCGATCCGCAAGGTGTTCGTTGAGAAACCCGCCGAATTCGATCCGCGCAAGTACCTCGGCCCGGCCCGCGACAACATGAAGAAACTCTACGAGCACAAGATCGTCAGCGTGCTCGGTTCTGCCGGCAAACTGGCTGAGGAATAGTATTGTCTACCGGTCGGTTTTCGACCGTTCGGAAGCGGGGATGCGTGTGCGTCTCCGCTTTTTGTTGTCGGCGGAACTGTTGACGGCTTTTGAACGCATGAAACTGCTGCTGTGAAAGACAATAAAAGCCCGAAGCATTGCGCTTCGGGCTTTCTTCATTTGTGCGTATCCGTATCCCTGCCGGGAGGAGGCATATCCGTTTGTACTTCCCTTTTGCCGAGAAGGTTCGGCGGGTTACTTGCGGATCGCGGCCACGCCGGGCAGCTCGATGCCTTCCATGTATTCGAGCAGCGCGCCGCCGCCGGTGGAGACGTAGCTGACCTGGTCGGCCATGCCGAACTTGTTGATGCAGGCTACCGAGTCGCCGCCGCCGATCAGCGAGAAGGCTCCGTTCTTCGTAGCTTTCACGATCGCTTCAGCAATAGCTTTCGAGCCCTTGGCGAATTTGTCGATCTCGAATACGCCCACCGGGCCGTTCCACAGGATCGTCTTCGACTCTGCGATTACCTTTGCGAACTCGGCTTCGGCTTTCGGGCCGATGTCGAGGCCTTCCCAGCCGTCGGGAATCGCGTTGGCCGGAACGATCTGCGTATTGGCGTCGGCGCTGAATGCGTCGGCGGCCACGGCATCTTCGGCCAGGTAGATGTTCACGCCCAGCTCTTTGGCTTTTGCGAGGATGTCTTTCGCGGTCTGGAACTGGTCGGGCTCGCAGATGCTGTCGCCCACCTTGCCGCCGAGGGCGGCCTTGAACGTGTAGGTCATGCCGCCGCCGAGGATCAGGTTGTTCACCAGTTTGAGCAGGTTTTCGATCACGCTGATCTTGGTCGAAACTTTCGACCCGCCGAGGATAGCGGTGAACGGACGTGCCGGATCTTTCAGCACTTTGTCGATCGCTTTCAGTTCGCCTTCCATCACGTAGCCGAACATCTTGTCGCTCGGGAAATATTCGGCGATCAGCGCCGTCGACGCGTGTGCGCGGTGCGCGGTGCCGAACGCGTCGTTGATGTAGCAGTCGGCGTACGAAGCGAGGCGCTTCACGAACTCTTTCTGCGAGGCTTTCACGGCCTTCTTCGCAGCGGCTTTTTCGTCGTCGGTGGCGTCTTCGGCCAGTCCGCGGGGCTTACCCTCTTCTTCGGCGTAGAAACGCAGGTTTTCGAGCAGCAGTACCTGGCCCGGTTTCAGTGCGGCGGCCTTGTCGGCGGCCTCCTGGCCCTGGCAGTCCCCCGCGAAGTCCACCTTCACGCCGAGGCGCTTCTCGATGGCGGGGATGATGTGCTTGAGCGAGAATTTGTCTTCCGGCCCTTTTTTCGGACGGCCCAGGTGCGACATCAGGATCACCGATCCTCCTTTTTCGAGTACCTTTTTGATGGTGGGGATCGCCGCACGGATGCGGGTGTCGTCGGTTACCTCCAACTTGTCGTTCAGGGGCACGTTGAAATCGACGCGGATAATCGCGCGTTTCCCTTTGAAATCATACGTTTCGATCGATTGCATGGCTGATATGTTTTAAAGTTGTCTGAATCTCCGTCTACCGGAACTTTCGCGGGGCTTCCAGTGGGCTTTCCTGCCGCGGGCGGCACGCTCTTTCAGGGAATTGCCCCTTTGAGAAGGCTAATTTAATAAAAATATTTAAAAACATCTCAAAGTTAAGCATTGTTTCCAATTTTCGCAATTTACAGCAATTTTTGCGCAAAACATTTTATTTGCGGAAGATATGTCGCCCTGAGGGGGTGAATCAGGCGCCGGGCGGTGCATGGAATTGAAAATCTTTTTTTACTTTTGTCTTAACGATTCGGCCCCGGCTGAAATGCGTCTCCCGATGAACGAAGGCGGTTTTCTTCCATGCGGGTCGGTCGGAGAGGCCGATTCGTCGGATTGGAAATGACGAGATTTCACCAACCCTTGCGGGCGGTTGCCCGCTTTGCCTGCATCGCGGCGTTGCTATGCTGTTGCGGATTCGTGCCGCGTGAAAAACATGCCGGGCAGACTCAAGCGAATGAACTCGAAGGGGTGTATGTGGTCGGGACGCTGTATAAACGCGGGCATAATGTCGTTGTGGTATGGGAAAACGGCGTGCCGAAGCAGTTGACCGACAAAAAGGGATACGCTTTGGCTGAGGCGGTTTCGGTTTGCGGCGGTGATGTTTATGTCGTAGGGAATGTGTATGATGCCGATCGACGTCACAGTAAAGCCACTGTATGGAAAAACGGTGTGCCGCAGGTGCTGGAAACCGGTGAAGCCGCAAGTTCGCGGGCTACGGCGATGGTTGTTTCGAATGGCGATGTGTATGTGGTAGGCACTGTGTTGCAAACCAGATTTAAACCTCGGGCTGCACTATGGAAAAACGGTGTGTTGACATGGTTGACCGACGAAAACACTCCCGCCGAAGCGAAAGCGGTGGCTGTTTCGGATGCCGATGTATATGTGGCCGGTCTGGTGTACGGAGATACGACGATGGCCACACTCTGGAAGAACGGCGTGCCGCAATCGTTGCCCGATGGTGAGGATGGGAGTGTGGATGCGATTGCCGTATCGGACGGTACGGTTTATGTCACCGGAACGGCTTTCCGGGACGGAACCGGCACTTCGGCGATGTTGTGGTGCAACGGCATGCCGACTGATTTGGGGAATGAATGGTACCCCGACGGAATCAACGTAGACGGTGCGAATGTGCATAATGAATGTTTCCCTGATGGAATAAGTGTGGATGGTGCGGATGTGTATATTACGGGGTGGTTTTTGAAGTATGATTATGATAAGGGTGCGGACGGTCATGCTGTGCTGTGGAAAGCCGGCGAGTTCAGAGAGCTCAGTTTATTGCCCGGGATATCGTATTTTTTCGGGCCTGTTATGATTGTGTCGGACGGCCATGTGTATGCGACCGGGCAGATGGATTGGCGAACCGCGATGGTTTGGAAGGACGGAAAAACGATTCCGCTGTCGCGGCCGGCAGGGCTCACTCGTTACGTACCGCAGTTCTTCGATATTTTTGTGAAGTGAATCCCTGTGCGGTCGGCTCCTGCGGCAGTGCGGCGGGAATGCACCGAAGCGGCCGCGGTATGCGGCCGGCAGGTAAATGAAAAGGATACAGACTTAATTTAATATAACACCATGTACGGAAAAATGAAAGAGCACCTCTCGGCCGAGCTCAAGGCGATCGAAGAGGCTGGATTGTACAAACAAGAACGTATTATCACTTCGCCGCAGAAGGCCGACATCACGGTCGAAGGCGGTAAAGAAGTGCTTAACTTTTGCGCGAACAACTACCTCGGGCTGTCGAACAACCCCCGGCTGATCGATGCGGCGAAACGGGCGATGGATACGCACGGCTACGGTATGTCGTCGGTGCGTTTTATCTGCGGCACGCAGGACATCCACAAGCAACTCGAAAAAGCGATCGCCGACTATTTCGGCACCGAAGATACGATTCTTTACGCCGCCTGCTTCGATGCGAACGGCGGTGTGTTCGAACCCCTCTTCACCGATGAGGACGCGATTATCTCCGACTCGCTGAACCATGCGTCGATCATCGACGGCGTGCGCTTGTGCAAGGCGGTGCGCTACCGTTATGCGAACGCCGATATGGCCGATCTGGAGAAACAATTGCAGGCCGCCCAGGCGCAGCGCTTCCGCATTATCGCCACCGACGGTGTTTTCTCGATGGACGGCAACGTCGCCCCGATGGACAAGATTTGCGAATTGGCCGAGAAGTACGACGCGCTGGTGATGGTGGACGAGTGCCACTCGGCCGGCGTGGTGGGCAAGACGGGCCGCGGCGTGACCGAACAGTTCGATGTGCGCGGAAAGGTCGATATCATCACCGGTACGCTGGGCAAGGCGTTCGGCGGTGCCGTAGGCGGGTTCACGACCGGCCGTAAGGAGATCATCGCGTTGCTGCGCCAGCGGTCGCGTCCGTACCTTTTCTCGAACTCGCTGCCTCCCGCAGTGGTGGGCGCCGGGCTCGAACTGTTCAAGATGCTGGGCGAGAGCGATGCGATCCACGACAAGTTAGTCGAGAATGTGGAGTACTTCCGAACGAAGATGCTCGCCGCCGGATTCGACATCAAGCCGACCCAGTCAGCCATCTGCGCAGTGATGCTGTACGATGCGAAGCTGTCGCAGGACATGGCCGCGAAGCTGCTCGACGAGGGAATTTACGTGACCGGGTTCTACTATCCGGTAGTGCCGAAAGGACAGGCGCGTATCCGCGTGCAGGTCTCTGCAGGCCACGAGAAGTCGCACCTGGACAAGTGCGTGGCGGCCTTTACGAAGGTGGGCCGCGAACTGGGAGTGATTAAATAGTGTGGATGATCGCTGCGAGAGGGGAAGTCTAAACGTCTCGGGTGCAGGCGGTCTGAAAACAATTGAATTATGGGAAAAGCGACCATTGACGCCACCGACCGCAAGATTCTCAGCCTGTTGATCCGCAATGCGCGCATGCCTTTTCTGGAGATCGCGCGCGAGTGCGGTATTTCGGGCGCGGCGATCCACCAGCGGGTGAAGAAGATGGAGGAATCGGGCGTGATCCGGGGCTTCCGCCTCGAAGTCGATCCTACGGCACTGGGGTACAACGTCAGTGCGATGATCGGTATCCGCATCAACGATCCGTCGATGAATTTCGAGATTGTCGACGGTTTGAGGCGGATTCCCGAGGTGGTCGAATGCCACTTCGTCACCGGTAAATACAACATCTGGACGCGCGTTTACTGCGTGGATCACGAGCACTTGATGCACACAATCCTCGACCATATTCTGCGTGTGCCGGGCGTTTCCGAAACCGAGACCTTCATTTCGCTCTCCGATTCGTTCGGGCGGCAGGTGAGTGTCCGCGACCTGGACCAATAGGGTTGAGGGCGGTAGCTTGTCCGGAGTCTTGAGCCTGCCGCCGGGTAATCCGGCGGCAGGTGTGTTTCAGGAGAAGATGGGCATGGGCGTACGCGCCCTGCCCGGTAATGCGCTCCGTCCGGGATGATGTTTGGCCCTTGCCGGGCAATGATTAATTACAGAAAACTTATGATACGGCTGACCAAGGAATTTTCGTTCGAAATGGCGCATACCCTCGCCGGGTATGACGGACCTTGCCGTGAAATACACGGCCATTCGTACCGCCTGTTCGTTACGGTACGCGGTGTGCCGGTGAGGGATCCGCAAAGTCCGAAATACGGCATGGTGATGGATTTCGGTGACCTGAAACACATCGTTGGCCGGTTGATCGTCGAGCGTTACGACCATGCGCTCGTACTGCGCGAAACGCCTGAGAACCATGCGGCGCTGGAAGCGATGCGCGGTACTTACACGAAGATCATCGTTACTCCGTACCAACCCACCTGCGAGAATATGGTGGAGGATTTCGCCCGTGCGATCGCGGCCGAACTGCCTGCGGGCGTGGAGTTGTTCAGCGTGAAACTGCACGAGACGGCCACCTCGTTCGCTGAGTGGTATGCCTCGGATAACCTTTGATCCTGATACGTCCCGCGGTGCAGGCGGGAACGGAGAGCGGGGGCTAAGCGAGGAGACGATACAGGATAAACCGGACACAGGCAAAGGTATGGGCAGGGGTAAAAGCACGGACAGCGGTACGGGAGCACCGGCGGCGCAGCAACCGCAGCGGCCGGAGGCCGCCGATGTCGTCCGGGGCGGGCTCTATGCCGACCGGACCTTTACGCGCCTCGACGGCGCGGTACGGGATTTCGTGCAAGCCGAGTTCGAGCACTGTACTTTTACCGGGTGCGATTTTTCATATGCCGACCTGTCGTACGCCTTCTTTTCGGAGTGCCTGTTCCGCGAATGCCGCATGGTGGTACCCGGACTCAGTGCGGTACACCTGCGCAAAGCCGTTTTCGACGGCTGCCTGCTTTCGGGGCTCGATTTCGGACAGTGCGTGAAGGCGGGCTTCGGGGTATCGTTTGTTCGCTCGCGGCTCGATAACTGCTCGTTCTACGAACTGAAAATGCCCGGAACCCGTTTCGACGATTGCGAACTGACGGGATGCCTGTTCGCGGAGAGCGACCTGACCGGTGCTTCGTTCGACGGATGCAAACTGCCTGCAACCGAATTCGACCGTTGCCGGCTCGAAAGGGCCGATTTCCGCACGGCGACGGAGTTCGCGATCGATCCGGGCCGCAATATGTTGCGGCGGGCGAAGTTTTCCCCTTACAACCTCGCGGGGTTGCTTGCCGTGTACGGGATTGAAATCGGGTAACCGGTACGTCGGAAATGCCGGTTGCGACAGACTTGAGGGAATAGCCCCGTGTGTGCACGGGATTTTGTTGAAACAAACGGAGAACGCATGTCCCGGTGTGGCGCACTGCGGTTTGTGCCGGGCGGTGCCCGGCTGCCCGCTGGAGTCGGACCGGCAGTCGCCCGGTGCCGGATCGCCACGGGCCGACATCGGTCCGCATCGCGCAACTCCGTTCAAAGCCAATACCGAACTGCTGATGGAGAGATTGTTCTTGATCGATGCCTACGCGCTGATTTTCCGCGCTTATTATGCTTTTATCGGCCGCCCGATGCGCAATTCCGAAGGGTTGAATACTTCGGCGATTTTCGGGTTCGTCAAATTCCTGCGGGATCTGATCCGCCGCGAGGAGCCGCGCCTGTTGGGCGTCGCGTTCGACCCCAAGGGCGGTAATTTCCGCCATGAAATTTATCCCCAGTACAAGGCGAACCGGGAGGCTACTCCGGAGGACATCATTGCGGCGGTGCCCTACATCAAGCGGGTGCTCGAGGCGATGCGTATTCCGGTGATCGAGGTTCCCGGCTACGAGGCCGACGATGTGATCGGCACGCTGTCGATGAAGGCTGCCGGGGCCGGGTATGAAGTTTACATGGTGACGCCTGATAAGGATTACGGGCAGCTGATCCGTCCGACCGTGCGCATTTATAAGCAGCGCAAGGGAGGAGACGGAATCGAGGTCATCGGCTGCGAACAGATCCGCGAGCATTACGGTATCGACGACCCGTGCCGGGTGATCGACATCCTCGCGCTGTGGGGCGATGCGTCGGATAATATTCCGGGTGTGCCGGGCATCGGCGAGAAGAGTGCGATCAAACTGGTGTGCGAGTTCGGTACCGTGGAGAACCTGCTCGAAAATACCGATAAGCTCAAAGGAAAGCAGCGCGAGAACATCGAGGCGCTGCGCGAACAGATACTGTTGGCCAAACGGCTGGCGACCATCGAGCTGAATGTGCCGGTCGAGTTCGATCCGGCGGGACTTACGATGGAGAACCCCGATCTCGAGATGCTGGCCGATGTCTACCGGGAGCTGGGGTTCCGTTCGTTCCTCAATGAATTGCAGGGCAATCCGTTCGTTACGGCGGCGGGCGTTGCAGGCACCGCATCCGGTGCCGGACGGGGAAGTGCGGGTCAGGTGACCGCACACGCTTCGGGCATTACGGATACAGGCGGAATTGCCGGTGGGGCCGGGACAACCGGAATGCCGGGAGCTTCGGATGGCCGGAGAGCGGGCGTTGCAGGCAGCCGGGCGTCGGAAAATGCCGTGCAGGATGCATCGCAGGGTTCGCTGTTCGATGCGTTCGGGCAGGTTCCGGATGCCGGGGCCGCGTTTCCCGGGGCAGGTGATTTGACACCTTCCGGTAGCGTTTCGGGGCCTTACGCGGGGAACTCTCCGGCGGGACAGCGAGATCTGTTTGCGGGACCGGGAGAGGTTTCCGGGGTTGGCGGAATGGTGCATGACCCCAATCGGGATACTGCGAATGCGGGCGCGGCGGGAGACCGGGTAACGTCCGCAAGCGGCCTTTTCGGGCAGCAGTACCAGACGATCGACACGGTGCCGCATACTTACCATACCGTGACCGAACCTGCCGAACTGGAGGCGCTCGCGGCCCGGCTGGCCGCCTGCGAAGCGTTCTGCTTCGACACCGAGACGACCGGATTCGACGTGTTCGGAGACCGCCTGGTCGGAATTTCGGTCGCGATCGAACCGCACGAGGCATGGTATATCCCGTGCAACAGGGAGAACACGGACCGTGTGGTCGCGGCATTGCGTCCGGTCTTTGCCGACGAGAAGATCGCGAAAATCGGCCAGAACATCAAATTCGACCTGATGGTGCTGCGCAGTGCCGGCATCGAGGTGTGGGGCCGGCTCTACGATACGATGATCATCCATTACCTGCTCGACCCCGAGTCGCGGCACGGCATGGACCATCTCTCCCGCACGTTCCTCGGGTACGATCCTGTGCCGATCGAGGCGCTGATCGGTAAGGGGGCCAAGCAGAAAACGATGGATATGGTGCCGGTGGCGACGGTGGCCGCCTATGCCGCCGAGGATGCCGACGTGACGCTGCGGCTTTACCGTGTGCTGTGGCCGCTGCTGATGCAGGCGGGACTGACCGAACTCTATGCGAAGATCGAGGAGCCGCTGATTCCGGTGCTCGCCGACATCGAAATGACCGGCGTGAAGATCGACACTGCTGCGCTGGCCTCCTTCGGGCAGGAGCTGACCGGGGAGCTGGCGGCCCTCGAGGAGCGTATCCGTGAAACGACGGGCGATCCGTCGCTGAACGTCAATTCGGCCAAACAGCTGGGCGAGGCGCTTTTCGGCCGCATGAAGATCGACCCGAAACCGAAAATGACCAAAACCAAACAGTACCGTACCGACGAGGAGTACCTGCAGATGCTTTCCGACCGCCATCCGGTGATCGGGATGATCCTGGAATATCGCGGGTTGCGCAAGCTGCTTTCGACCTATGTCGATGCGCTGCCGCAGCTGGTCAATCCGCTGACGGGGCGGATCCATACCTCGTTCAACCAGGCGGTAACGGCTACCGGACGGCTCAGTTCGACGAATCCGAACTTGCAAAATATTCCGATCCGCGACGACCGCGGGCGCGAAATCCGCAAGGCGTTCATCCCGTCGTCGGACGACCGCGTGCTGCTGTCAGCCGACTATTCGCAGGTCGAACTGCGGCTGATGGCGCACCTGAGCGGCGACCGGGCGATGATCGAAGCGTTCGGGCACGGCGAGGATATCCATACCGCGACGGCGGCCCTGCTGTTCCATGCGGCCAAAGAGGATGTGACGCGCGAACAGCGGCGCCGGGCCAAAACGGCCAATTTCGGAATCATCTACGGCATTTCGGCGTTCGGACTGGCCCAACGGTTGAACATTCCTCGTACGGAAGCCAAGGAGATCATCGACGGGTATTTCCAGTCGTACCCCGATATCCGGCAGTACATGGAGCGTGTGATCGACCAGGCGCGCGAAAACGGGTACGTCGAGACGCTCTTCGGGCGCAAGCGGATGCTGCCCGATATCCGTTCGGGCAATGCGGTGGTGCGCGGCCTTTCGGAGCGCAATGCGATCAATGCTCCGATCCAGGGCGGCGCGGCCGATATCATGAAGCTGGCGATGATTGCCGTGCACGGCGAGCTGCGCCGCAAAGGGCTGCAATCGAAGATTATCCTGCAGGTGCATGACGAATTGGTGCTCGACGTCCTGCTCAGCGAGCAGGAACAGGTGCGTGAAATCGTTATCCGCTGCATGGAGGGAGCCGCCGAGTTGAAAGTAAAGCTGGTCGCCGAGTGCGGTGTGGGCCGCAACTGGCTCGAAGCGCATTGATGGACGGGGAAGATTTCGGAAAACCGCTTGCCCGGAACCCGGTTGCGGAGAATTTTTCGGTCGTATGGAACCCGGGGCGGGCTGTCGCCGTAGGGGAGAGAGGATAGACGTCCGGATTACCGGGCAGGCTTCCGTTCGTAGGTCAGGAACGTAAAAGGGGATGGAAACTTCTCGCCGTGCGGATGGTGTTCCTGCTCCGTGAGGAGCCATTGCGACCGGTCCCAGTCGGGGAAACGGGTATCGCCTTCGTAATCCGCGTCCACTTCGGTCAGGTAGAAGCGTTGGGCGCGCGGCAATGCCTGCGCATAGATCTCGCCGCCGCCGATAACGAAGACCTCTTCGCTCTCCGGAAACAGTGCGAGAGCTTCTTCGAGCGAGTGGACGACCGTGCATCCTTCGGCCAGGAAACCGCTTTGCCGCGTGATAACGACGTTCGTGCGCCCCGGCAGCGCCCGGCCGATCGACTCGAACGTTTTACGGCCCATCACCACCGGATGGCCCGAAGTGATCGCCTTGAAGCGGCGCAGGTCTTCGCTGATGTGCCAGATCAGGCTGTTGCCCGACCCGATGATCCCGTTGCGGGCGATGGCGACGATAATTGAAAGCATTTTGTCTGTTTGTTTGTATCGTATGGTCCGGTAAGGTTGCCGGCTCTTCCGGGGCGTCCGGGCAGCCTGCGCCCGGAGTGCCGTGGGGCGCTGGTTATACTGCAATCGGGGCTTTGATCGCCGGATAGGGATCGTAGCCTTCGAGCGAGAAATCTTCGTAGCGGAAGTCGAAAATCGATTCGATGTCCGGATTCAGCTTCATCACGGGCAGCGGCCGGGGCGTGCGTGTCAACTGCTCCGCGACCTGTTCACGGTGGTTGAGGTAGATGTGCGCGTCGCCGAGCGTATGCACGAAATCCCCCGGCATAAGTCCCGTGACCTGTGCCATCATCATCGTCAGCAGGGCGTACGAGGCGATGTTGAACGGCACGCCGAGGAAAACGTCGGCACTGCGCTGGTACAGCTGGCACGAGAGCTTGCCGCCGGCCACGTAGAACTGGAACAGGGCGTGGCAGGGCGGCAGCGCCATTTGGTCGATCTCGGCCACGTTCCATGCGCTGACGATGTGCCGGCGCGAGTCGGGATTCGTACGGATCGACTCGACCACTTGTGCGATCTGGTCGATGTGGCGTCCGTCCGGCGCGGGCCAGCTGCGCCACTGGTACCCGTAGACGTGGCCCAGATCGCCGTTCGCATCGGCCCATTCGTCCCAGATGGTCACTTTGTTATCGTGCAGGTATCGGATGTTCGTGTCGCCCTTCAGGAACCACAACAGTTCGTGAATAATCGAGCGCAGGTGCAGTTTTTTTGTCGTGAGCAGCGGAAACCCTTCGCTCAGGTCGAAGCGCATCTGGTAACCGAACGTACTGGTCGTTCCGGTTCCGGTGCGGTCGCCTTTGGGGGTGCCGTGGGTCTGGATGTGACGGAGCAGGTCGAGGTAAGCTTGCATATATCGTTTGAAGTTTTGCGGATGCCGGGGCAGTCCGTTGTACGCTGGCACGGCACCGTCGGGTTTTCGGCGCCTGTTTCGTGGATTCCGGTCCGGGAGCGCCGCCGTGGCCGCAGGGTGTTATTGCCTTGTGGTGCCGGACTTCCCGATTACGGCTCTGTCCGGATAGCCTTTCAGTTCAAATCCGCCGGGGCCCAGCACGCCGTACAGGGGATTGTCGATCCATTCGCCGAGGAAAGCTACTGCGCCGCCTTCTGGCAGCGGATACACTTCGGCGCAGTGGGTGTGGCCGCAAATGAACAGGTCGGCCGGGGCCGACGGGTGCGTCCGTTGGTATTCGTGCGCAAACCCGATGATCGGTTCCTCTTCGCCGCGGAAAATGTGCGCGACCGGCCGTGAAGTGCGGTTCGAACGGCTCCATCCCTTGCCGAGCATCATGGCCCAGTAGGGATGCAGCATTGAGAAGAGCCATTGCAGCAGCCTGCTGCGGAAAATGGCGGAGAGTATTCGTTGCCCCGCCGGACGCGGGCCCAGCATATCGCCGTGGCCGACAATCACTTTCCGGCCGTCCAGTTCGAATTCGGTGTACGGGCTGTGGTACAGTGTGACGCCGCATTCGTCGTGCAGGTACCGGTAGGTCCAGATGTCGTGGTTGCCGCCGAAAAAGTGTACGGGAATTCCGCGGTCGGTCAGTTCCGAGAGCTTGCCCAGCAGCCGCGTGAAACCTTTGGGTACCACGTAGCGGTATTCGTACCAGAAATCGAAAATGTCGCCGACCAGGAAGATCGCGTCGGCATCTTTCGATACCTCGTCGAGCCATTGTACCAACAACCGCTCCCGGTTCTCCGGATCGGAGCCTATTTGCAGGCCCAGGTGGATGTCCGAGGCGAAATAGTACATATTAGCGCGTCAGTTCGGCTACGCGGGTGCGCAATGCGGCGCCCTGCAGGTTGCGGCCCGTGATGTTGCCCCGGCGGTCGATCAGGAAGTTGACCGGTGTGGCGGCGACGTTGTAGCTCATGGCGGGAAGGCCCGTGAAGCCGTTGGGGTCGATCACGTTCGTCCACGGCAGTTTCTGGGCCTGTACGGCCAATATCCACGAGGCCTTGTCGCTGTCGAGCGACACCTGGTAGATGTCGAAACCCTTACCGGAAAACTCTTTGTAGAGCTCTTTCATCTCGTTGTTCATGGCCGGTCCTTTCGGGTCCGTTACCGACCAGAAGGTGAGCAGGATCGCCTTGTTTTTCAATTCGGAGAGCTTATGGTCCTTGCCGAACATATCCTGCAGCGTGATTTCGGGATGGTTCAGCCCTGCCGTTTCGGCCTGTTGACGGCTAACCTGTTGTGCGAGCGCTGCGGCATCGTCCTGCGTCTTGACGTCCCGTAGCAGTGCGATTACATGCGGTGAGGCCGGGTATTTGTCCGCGAGAGAGTCGGCTACCATCCGGTAGTAGACGCGGTCGTCGTTCGCATTGAAGAGCGCTTCGTCGTTGGGCAGGCGCTGGTAGAGCGCATAAACGGCGGCCATGGACGACGCGTTTTTGACGATAAAGGCGATGTGTTCGCGTTTGATTTTTACATAGCGCTGCGTGTATTCGCGCAACAGTGCCGTGCGCCGCGCGTCGTTGTCGGGCGTGGGGCGCGTTTCCGAATAGAGGTTTGCCAGCGAGTCGAGCGAGCGGACGCCATTGGAATACATCGTATTGAATTCCTTGAGCAGTTTCGAGTCATCGGAGCCCTCGACGGTGTAGTTGCGGCCGAGGTCGCACAGCGAATTGACCTTCACCTTTTCGCCCGGGGAGACGATCACCGGGATGCTGCTCTGTTTGTAGACGATGTTGTAGAAAGTGGGGGCTGCCACGGGGGTGCTCACCGTGAAGCGGTAGTTCCCCTGCTGGTTGGTAACGGTCGAATCGACGACGGTACGTCCTTTGGTCGTGAGCATCTCCAGGTAGATCGTGTCTTTGCTGATTCCGGAGAAGGTTCCCGAGATATGGGCTTTGTTCTTTTGTCCGCAGGAGAAGGCCACCAGGGCCGTTGCCGACAGTAACAGCAGTTTTTTCATTTCGGATATTTGGGTTCTACGGGTCAAAAATACAACAATTTTTCAACAATCGGCATCCCGCGCGGCTTTTCCTTGCGGTGGAGCCATCCGGTCAACCGGGGGTGGATCGGTATGCGTTGGCTGATGCGCGGCCACCGGCGTTGATTAACCGCCCGGATGAGCCGGAGCGCGGCTTGGTGTACGCGGGCCGGGGCTTAACCGGCGCATGCAAACGGTGTATGCGGCCTCAGGGGATTGGTTCGCATCCACCGGCCGGGAGCGGCGGATCGTACGGTCTCCGGGTACGGGGGACGATCGTCGTTCGCCGTTTACCGTTTGTCATAGGGGGGCGCCGTGGACGGGCATCCTCCTTGACAGGGTCGTTGCCGCAGGGGCCGCTTAAAACAACCCGTTCAAAACAGGGTCTCCGACGGATGGCCGGAGACCGGAATAAACCTGTTTGCGGGGGCGTGGTCCCGGAGTCTCGTTTTTCGAAAGCCCCGTATCCGGGGATCCCCTTTCGGGAAAATGCGTACGGGCGACGGCCGGACGGGTGGCGTTCGAAAACGGCAGCCGGATGATGCGCGGAGATCAGGCCGGAACGCTTTGTGCGCTGCGGTAGGCTTCCAGCCTCCGCTCGATCTGGATTTCGAAGTCGCTCAGCACGTTCATGTAGTTGACGAACGCCTCGTAGGGCGAGCCGTACGGGTTGAAGTAGCTGTGTACGTCGCCGTCCGAGAACCATTTGGTCGCCATGTAGTAGAAGTGATCGGAGCTCTGCATGAAGCGCCAGACGTAGTTCAGGTCGGGGCTGTCCAGTTCGTGTATTTTGTCGTACAGCGCGTACAGTTTCGAGAAAGCCTCGTTCTGCAGTTCGTTGCCGAGCCATGCGGTTACGTCGCGTTCTTCGTCGGCCCACGAAATCGGGTAGGGCGAATGCAGGATCGCGACGGGCTGGTGTGCCTCGGCCACTTCGGCCGGCGTGGCGAACTTGAGCCTGCCGTCGGCGATCACCGCACCGGGCAGGTACTTCATGAATTCGAAAATACCCGATTCGGCCCACTGGTGTTCGCCGAAGGTTTCGTAATCCATGAACAGGTTGACCGTGTCGCCGCCCATATCCGGGTCGGTGAGCCAACCGACGTATTTTTCGACGGTCAGCGGCCATTCGCTCCAACTCCGGTTCGAGAAGCGGAACGCGATGTCGTCGCTGAGTTTGAAGTTGCGCAGCAGCAGCCTGAGTTTCTGGTTCAGCGCGTTGGCGTAGATGAAATTGGGGCTTTTCCAGCCGAGGATGTGCTTGGCGCCTTCGGTGAGCATCGAACTGAACCCCATATCGGCGACCATTTCGCCGATCGTGTCCGAGTAGATCAGTTCCGTGTTGCGGAACGTGCGCGGCCGCGTGCCGAACTCCTGCATGATCGCGTCGGAGTGCATCTGAACCTGCTCGGCGAACTCGTCACGGTTGATCAGCGAGGCGAGCGAGTGCGCGTAGGTTTCGCCGAGGAACTCGACGCAGCCCGTCTTGGCCAGCGCACGGAAACTGTCGAGGACTTCGGGGGCATAGATGCGGAACTGCTCGATGGCGAGTCCCGACATCGAGAAACTGACGCGGAATTTGCCCTTGTGCGCCTTGATCTGCTCGAGCAGCAGCGTATTCATCGGCAGGTAGCATTTGTGGGCTACCTTCTGCAGGATCGTCCGGTTGGTCAGGTCGTCCAGGTAGTTGTGGTCCTTGCCCATGTTGAAGAAGCGGTACTTCTTCAGCCGCAGCGGTTGGTGGACCTGGAAATAGAAGCAGACGGTCTTCATATGCGTCGTGTTTTTGATTTCGTATCGTAGCGCCGGGCCGGTGTGGTCCGTGCCTGTTCATTCTGTATGTTCGGCGGCCTGTACCTCTAACGGCCGGGAGTTCCGGGAAAGCGGCGCGTTTTGTCCGGGCCGATCTTTCCCTTGCTGTTAAAAAGTCCGAAGCGGCGCCGGGGCTCAGAGTACCGATTCGTACACGTTGATAATCTCGGTGGCGGCGTCTTCCCAACGCAGGTTTGTCGCCTCGTGCCGTCCTTTTTTCGACGACATCTCGGCCAGCGCGGGATATTTGACCAGTCCGTAGATCGCATCGGCCAGCGCATCGACGTCCCAGTAGTCCACTTTGATCGCATAGTCGAGCACTTCGGCGACGCCCGACTGCTTGGAGATGATCACCGGGACGTTCGACTTCATCGCCTCGAGCGGCGAGATGCCGAACGGTTCCGAAACCGAAGGCATCACGTATACGTCGCTCAGCGCGAACATCCGCTGCACCTCGTCCCCTTTGAGGAATCCGGTGAAGTGGAAGCGGTCGGCGATGCCGAGTTTCGCCACGCGGCGGATGACGTGGTTGAGCATGTCGCCGCTGCCGGCCATCACGAAGCGGACGTTCTTGAGCCGTTTGAGCACCTTTGCGGCGGCCTCGACGAAGTAGTCGGGCCCTTTCTGGTAGGTGATCCGTCCGAGGAAGGTCACGATCTTGTCGTCCACGCCCCGTTCTTCGGCTTCGAGTTCCTGCGAGGCGAAACGCACCGCGTTGTGCACGGCCACTACCCGGTCGGGGGCGATGCCGTACTTGTTGATCACGATGTTGCGCGTGAGGTTGCTCACCGCGATTACGCGGTCGGCAGCCGCCATGCCTGCGCGCTCGATGTTGTAGACCTGCTGGTTGACATTTTCACCGCTGCGGTCGAACTCCGTCGCATGCATGTGCACCACCAGCGGTTTGCCCGAAACGCGCTTGGCCGCGATGCCGGCATAGTAAGTGAGCCAGTCGTGCGCATGGATGACGTCGAATTGTCCGGCGAGGTCTTTGGCCAGTTGGGCCGCCACCATCGCGTAGCGTGCGATCTCTTCCATCAGGTTCGCCCCGTAAGTGCCGGAGAAGCTGTAACGCTCCTTCCACAGGTCGCCCCCTACGGGAACCGTACCTCCGTTACGTACCTGCTCGGAGTAGTCGGCGAACTCTTCCGGCGAGATATAGGGCACCATGTTCGAGTTGATGTGGATGAAGGTCATCTTTTCCCAGATGTCTTTCTGCTTCGGGTCGCCGTAGAGCGTTTCCACGTCGGAAGCGTTGACCACGCGCACGAACTGCTGGTCTTCGTCGCCGTATGCTTTCGGCATCACGAAGATCACCTTTACGCCGTGCTGGGCCAGTCCGCGCGTCATGCCGTAGCAGGCGGTGCCCAGTCCTCCGGCGATATGCGGGGGGAATTCCCATCCGAACATCAGTACTCTCATCTGTTTCGTTTTTATCGTGATTACTGTTCTGTTAATTATTGTTTTAGCGGTTGCGTTTGCCGTTCGGTCTGTCTGGCGGAGCAAAACAGACGATCGGGCTTCGTTTACTTCCGGCCGGGGTTACAGGTTGTCCCAATAGCTGCTTTTGCAGCCGCCGTACTCCTCGATCATCTCGTTGATGCGCAGGATCGCCCCGACGCTCCATGCCTGCGAGATGGTGCCGCGTGCGTTATAAGGCGGATCGCCGTCGTAAATCTCCGAGATCGACGCCAGTCCGTTGTCGCTGATGTCCTCTTCGAAGTTCTTGACGATCTCGACCGCCTCGTTGCAGAACTCTTTCCCCTTGATGTCGAAGCAAGCCTTCACGTAGTGTTCGAGCAGCCACGGCCACACGGTTCCCTGGTGGTAAGCCCGGTCGCGGGTGGGCTGGTCGCCTTCGCACCGTCCTTCGTAGAGCGGGTTGCGCGGCGAGAGCGTCCTGAGCCCCTTGGGGGTCAGCAGGTGGCGCCGTACGACCGAGATTACGCTCAGTTTCCGGTCGTCGCTCAGCATGCCGTAAGGAAGCGAGCAGGCGATGATCTGGTTCGGGCGGATGAAGGTGTTCTGCCCGCGCTCGTCCACATAGTCGGCGAGATACTCCTCTTGCGGATACCAGAACAGTTCGTTGAATGCCTCTTTGATCCGGTCGGGAGCCTCCTTCCATTCGTGGACGAAGGCATTGTCGCGGTGTTTGCGCGCCAATTCCAGCGTGTAGCAAATGGCGTTGTACCACAGCGCGTTGATTTCGACCTGGTAACCGTCGCGCCCCGTCACGGGTTTGCCGTCCACCACCGCGTCCATCCAGGTCATCGCCAGGTGCGGGTTCGACGCCCAGATCAGCATGTTGTCGTGTACGCGGATGTGGTCGCCGATGCCGCGGCGGAAAGCTGCGAGCAAGTCTTTCATCGCGTGGCCGTAGCTTTTCCATATCTCGTCGGCGCCGACGTGTTTCTCAAGCGCCTGCAGCGTCCAGAAGAACCAGAGCGGAGCATCGACCGAATTGTAGGCGCTGCCCATGTTCGGGAATAGCCCGTCGTGCATCTCGCGCACCATCGTGTCGATCACCTCGCGGCAGGATTCAAGTCCACCCTGTGTGAGCGTTACGCCCGGCAGCGCGATGAACGTGTCGCGTCCCCAGCGTCCGAACCACGGGTAGCCGGCCACCAGTTCGGTGCGGTTGCCGTGCCGGACGATGAATTGCCGCCCCGAATGGCGCAGGCAGGAGAGGAAGTCGATCTTGTTCGACCGCCGCGATAATTCTTCTGCAAAAACCGTGTCGAAATTTGCCGGGTCGGCCTCTTCGGTGGAGCAGGAAAAGATAACGCTTTGGCCTTTGGCGATATTCATCTCGAAATATCCGGTCGTCAGCAGGTCTTCGTGCGCGGGGTAGCCGCGGCGCGCCTCCTCGGCGTACTCGAAGTTATAGAACCAGTCGGGTGCGGCGACGAACTCGGAAGCCGTACCGGTCTGCAGGTAGAGCCACGGAAAGCCTTCGTAGAGGCGGTTGCGCACGCCCCCCGGGACGGGGTAACTGTGCGTGTCGGCCGCCATGTTCGCGTGGGTGAGCGTATGGCTGCAACGGAATGCGAGGAACGGCCTGAGCCGGAGCCAGGTTTCCGAGCGCGCCTCGAGCAGCGTGTAACGGATCAGCAGTTGCGTGCGGCTGTGGATCCAAAGCAGCTCCTTTTTCAGCGTGACGCCGCCTACGCGGTAGGTGATCGTGGGGGTCGGCGTGTAGTCGAAGTCGATGATGTATTTGTGACCGCGCGGCTCATAAACGCCCGGGAAACGGTGAATCGCGAGGTTGAAGCTCTGGTCGTGCTGGACGATCGTTTCGTCGACCGACGAAAGAAGCACGTAATTTTCCTCCTCCTCGTCGTTGCGCGGGCAAACTACCAGTCCATGGTACTTGCGCGTGTTGCAGCATACCATCGTGGTGCTCATGTACCCCCCGGCGCGGTTGGTGCTCAGCATTTCGCGCCGCAGCGAGTATTCGAGGTTGCCCAGTTCGTTTTTGTCAAAATGTAAAACGCTCATACGGGTTTGTTTTTCTTTACTTGTAAATATATAAAAAAATAATTAAAAAAGGAACCGTTTCCGGCAAAATATAGCGATAAGGTAACAGCGGAATGAAACCGTCCTGTAAATGCCTGTGGGGCGGTTCGGGGCGATAATGTCCTGTTGTTTGCGTGCCTTATTTGTGTCCCGGTGCCGTGGATCGCTTGCTGAGAAACCTGTTTGCCGGCTACGGCATTCGGTTCGTTGGTCGGCGCAACTTCTTTCGCTCGGACACGCTTCGTTAGACAGGCTCCTTGCGGACGCTTACCTTCTGCAACGGGCGGCCAGAGCTCGTCTCTGACGCCGCGCTCGTCCGCAATACCGGTTGTTTTTTAGTCGATATGTCTTCTTGTGGGGCGGATGCCTTCCGGAATGATAGTACGGGGCGGGTATCGCGCGGTGCGCGGTGCCGGCATTACGTGGAACCGGCGTATGTGGACCTGCATAACGAAAGGCAGCATGCGGGCGCCGGGACGGGCGTTGCTGCTGTTTGTGCAAAACGGAAGCCCGGGCCACTGAAGATCCCGGGCTTCCACGGTTCATACAGATGAGGTCGCTTTTAATTACATGGGAAGCGATCTGCTTATCCGGTAGTGTTTTTGGCGTATGCCTCTTTCCAATCTCGGCATTCCACCGGTTTGTGTGCGTCGTTTGGCTCCCGTTTGCCTTCAGGGGCGTTCGGGGCCGTTTTGGACGCGCGCCCGGAGGGTTATGCCCATTTCACCAGCGCGAAGTCCATGCGGTGCGGCAGTTTCGCGTTCTTCGGGAAGACCCGGATCGCGATGTCGAACGACCCGGTCGTGTCGGGCGTCGAAGCGATGCGGTAGAAGGCCAGCGAGCCCTCCTGACGTTCGAGCTTCAGTTCGCGCTTGGCGACCACCTTGACGTTGTTGCCGTCGTCGATCTGGTCGGCCATGATCATTTCCACGCCGATGTCGTCCGCTTTCAGCCCGTCGATGTCGACCACCACCTCGACGTTGTAGGAGTGCCCGATGAGGATCGCCTCTTTGCCCATGTCGATGCGCTGTGCGCTGACGATGCGCACCTTGTCCCACGCGTTGCTCACCTTGCGTTTCCAGGCCGCGATTTCGCGCGCCATGCGGAAGTCGTCGGCACGCATGTGCGTGTTGCGTTCGTAAAGTTTGCCGTAGAAACGTTCCTGGTAGTCGGTGAGCATGCGGTTCGTGGTGAAGTTCGGCGCGATATCGGCGAGGCAGACCTTGATCGCCTCGACCCACTCGTGCGGAACGTTGTCCGTGCCGCGGTTGTAATATTTCGGTACGATATCGTTTTCGATGGTCGTGTAGATCAGTTCGGCGTCCAGTTCGTTCTGGAAGTTCTGGTCTTCGAACGTGCGCTCCATTGGCAGCTTCCAGCCGCCGCCCTCGTGGTAGCCTTCGACCCACCAGCCGTCGAGCACGCTGAAGTGCATCGTGCCGTTCATCACGGCCTTCTCGCCGCTGGTTCCCGAAGCTTCGAGCGGGCGCGTGGGGGTGTTGAGCCAGATGTCGACGCCCTGCACCATGCGGCGTGCGAGCTCCATGTCGTAATTCTGCAGGAAGATCACCTTGCCCGCGAAACGCGGCATGGCCGCCACTTCGACGATGCGTTTGATCAGGTCCTGTCCCGGTTTGTCGTTCGGGTGCGCCTTACCGGCGAAGAGGAACTGCACGGGGCGCTCCGGGTTGTTGACGATCGCGTCGAGGCGGTCGAGGTTCGTGAAGAGCAGGTGTGCCCGCTTGTAGGTCGCGAAGCGGCGGGCGAAGCCGATGGTCAGCACGTCGGGCTTGAGCGACTCGTGGATGCGGATCAGTTGCACGGGGGAGTCGAAACGGAAATGGGCCGGGTCGCTCACGCGTTTCTTGACGTGTGCGATCAGCTTGTTTTTCAGTACGAGGCGTTCGGCCCACAGTTCGCTGTCCGGAATTTCATGCACCTTCTGCCAAGCCGGGATCGAGTAGTCCGGCAGGGAGAACCCTTCCGGGAAATATTTGGCGTAAAGCCGTTGCAGGTTGGCCGCGCACCAGGTGAAGAAGTGCACGCCGTTGGTCACGTAGCCGATGTGCAGCTCGTCCTTGAAATATCCGGGCCACATGCCGCCGAGGATGTCCTTGCTCACTTCGCCGTGCAGCCAGCTCACGCCGTTGACCTCCTGCGAGAGGTTGCAGGCCAGGAAGCTCATCGAGAACTTTTCGTTCGGATCGTTCGGATTCGTCTTGCCCAGGTTGATGAACTGCTCCCAGGTGATGCCGAGCCGGTCGGGGTAGTGGCCCATGTACTGGCGGATCATCGATTCGGGGAATGCGTCGTGCCCGGCCGGGACGGGCGTGTGCGTCGTGAAGAGCGCCGAGGAGCGCACCACTTCGAGCGCTTCGCTGAACGAAAGCTTGCGTTTCTCGATCAGGTCGTGGATGCGTTCGATGCCGATAAAGGCTGCATGGCCCTCGTTGCAATGGTAGACGTTCTGGTGCGCGCCGATCGCGTGCATCAGCCGGATGCCGCCGATGCCGAGCAGCATCTCCTGTTTGAGGCGGTTTTCCCAGTCCCCTCCGTAGAGGTGGTAGGTGATCGAGCGGTCCTCTTCGCGGTTCAGGTCGTGGTCGGTGTCGAGCAGGTAGAGCTCGGTGCGTCCCACGTCGCAGCGCCAGATGCGCCCGGTGACGATACGGCCCGGCAGGCCGAGCTGGACCGAAAGCCAGTTGCCGTGCTGGTCGCGGACGGGCGAGATCGGTAGTTTCGCGAAGTTCTGCGGCTCATAGCCCGCCTCCTGGTCGCCTGCAGCCGAGAGGCGCTGCGTGAAGTAGCCGTACCGGTAAAGCAGCCCCACGGCGATCATCGGTACGTTTTTGTCGCTGGCCTCCTTGAGGTAGTCGCCCGCGAGGATGCCGAGGCCGCCGGAATAGATTTTCAGCGAGCTGTGGATGCCGTATTCCATGCTGAAATAGCCGATCTTCGGCCCTTTCGCATCTTTTTTCTGGGCCATGTAGGTTTTGAACTTCTCGTAGGTGGCGTCCATCTTCGAGAGGAAAACCTCGTCTTTCTCGAGCTCCAGCAGGCGCGAATAGTGCAGCTTGTCGAGGAAGTCGATCGGGTTCTTTTCGCAGGCTACCCACAGGTCGTAATTGATGTACTCCCACACTTCGTAGGCCTCGGAGTTCCACGACCACCAGAGGTTTTTCGACAGCTCTTCGAGCGGGTGCAGCCGTTTGGGCAGCGTCCGTTCGACCATCAGCCGAGTCCAGGTCGGGCGGTTGCTGACGAGTTGCTGGCGGACGAAGTTGATCTGTTCGTTCTGGTCGCCTCCGCCCTCGTATTTGAATCCGGAACTGCGCTCGGTCATCCTGGCGAGCGCGACGTCGTAGGCGTGCGCGTAATAGGCGTACAGGTTCTCCCAGAGCGCGATTTCGGAGGTTTTGAGCGCCGATTCCTGGTACGAGGCGTACTCTTTTGCGCTCATGTTGCAGAACTTCTCGATCGATGAGGCGATTTCGGTGACTACCTCCGAGTCGTTGGCGTCGTTGCGGTCTATCACCTCGACGCCTTTGTGTTCCTTGCAGTGCTCAGCCACCCAGAGGCCGAATCCCGCCAGCGAGGTGGTGATCGTCGGTACGCTGAACGCGACGCTTTCGAGGGGGGTGTAGCCCCACGGTTCGTAGTAGGAAGGGAATACGGTGACGTCCATGCCGCAGAGCAGTTCGTAGTAGTCCTTGTCGAAGATCCCGTCCACGCCGTTGAGGTACGAAGGGACGAACATCACCTGCACCGGGCTGGTGGGATCCATCAGCTTCGTGTTTTTGATCTTGCCGATGATGGGATCCCACTCGGGGGCCGACAGGTAGTGCGTGATGTTGCGTATCACCGACGGATCCATCTGCGCGTTCGGATCCTTGAGGCGTGCCTGGAGGTCCTTGCGCGGACCGACGTTGCCGGCCGGCACGGTGATGTAAGCCAGCACCGGGCGCTTGAGCGCCGCGGCGGGGCCGTCGGCCAGCTGGATCAGCGAATCGACGAAGACGTCGAGTCCCTTATTCTTGAATTCGTAGCGGCCGCTGGTGCCGACGATCAGCGGATCGGTGTCGTAGTGGATGCCGAGGCAGATTTCCGCCACGGCGATCATCTGCTCGCGGGCGGCCTTGCGTTTTTGTTTCAAAACGTCGTCGGCCCAGACGAAGTCGTCTTCGAAACCGTTGGGCGTGACCAGATCGACGTCTTTGTGGAGCAGGTATTTGCATTCGCGCGCGGTCAGGTCGCTCACCGTCGTGAAGCAGTCGTACTGTTCCGCCGCGGTCTTTTCGAGCGAGTGTTTGGCCACGACGCCGAATTTGCGCGCCAGCTCGTCGGCATTGAGTTTGGTCAGGTCGCCGTACAGCGGCATGCCGTTGCCGGCGATCGAGCGGCCCATCACCGTCGCGTGCGTCGTGAAGACGGTGGCGATGTTCGGGTCGTGCTTCATCAGGTAGAGGCCGCCGCTCGAGGTCATCCATTCGTGGAAGTGAGCTGCGATCTTGTCGGTTGGCGAGCAGAAGTTCTGCACGTAGCTTTCGATCACTTTCGCGGCCGCGAACCCGAACAGTACCGGCTCGATGTAATCCCACTGGCCGCTGAGCGAATCCACGCGGTAGCTTTCCCACAGCCGTTTGAGCACTTCGTCCTTGTGTGAGAAATATTCGGTGAAGTCCACCAGTACCGCTACCGGGCGCCCTTCGATTTTCCAGTGTCCGATACGGACGCGCACGCCGCTGCTGTACAGCGTTTCGCGCCAGTCGGCCAGCAGCGAGGGATCCTCCTCGAATTCGAGGTTGCCCTCCTCGCGGTGGATGTCGGGACCGATCAGGATATAGTGGTCGCCCAGTTTCTCTTCGACGGTCAGCGCCTTCGTGGCGATCACGGTGTGGATGCCTCCCACCTTGTTGCAGACCTCCCAGCTTACCTCGAACAGGTAGTCGGGAGCCAAATGGAATTCGTGCGTGTTTGACATATTTTTGATATCGCTTGTTGGTTTCGGTTGTTCATTGTTGGACGTGTTGCCGGTTACTCCGGGACTGGAAATCCTCCCGTTCCGGTTGGCGGGGCTTGTCGCCGTTCCTTACAAATATACGTTTTTTGCGGTTTGGCGCACCCCTTAAGCGAGAAAAAGATCAGAAATGACGCTGTCCGAAATAAACCAATGTGCGGGAGGGATATAGTAGCGTCCGGATTCGACCTGCAGCGTTCCTGCGGCGGTGAATTTTTGCGCCTGCCGCAGGAAATACTGCAATTTGCGTGCCCCGAACCGGACGGCCAGGTCGCCGGTGCGCAGCCCGTCGGCCGTGCGCAGCCGGGTCATCACGTATTCGTTGTATTGCATGTCGGGCGTCAGCGCTTCGGTTTCGCACTGCGCGCCCTGCGGCAGAAGTTCGAGGTAGCGGCTCAGGTTGGCGACGTTCCATTGGCGGCGCTCCCCGTCGAAGGAGTGCGCCGACGGGCCGATGCCGAGGTACGGGGTGCCGTCCCAATAGTGGCTGTTGTGCCGGGCGCGGCGTTCCGGCAGCGCGAAGTTCGAAACTTCGTAATGTTCGTAACCCGCCCCGCAGAGCATCTCGCGCAGCAATGCGAACTGGGCGCGGCTCGTCTCCGGATCGGCTTCGCGGAGCGTGCCCCGGCGCGCCTGTCGTCCGAACGGGGTTTGCGGTTCGATGGTGAGGTGATAGGCCGAAATGTGTTCCGGCTGCAATTCGAGGGCCTGTTCGAGGTTGTAGCGCCACTCTTCGCGCGTCATTTGCGGCACTCCGTAAATCAGGTCGATGCTCAGGTTGCCGAACCCGGCCCGGCGTGCGGCCTTCACCGCTTCGACCGCCGTGCGGGCGTCGTGGCGGCGGTGCATCCACTGCAGGTCGCGGTCGAGGAACGACTGGATGCCTATGCTGAGGCGGTTGGCCCCTTCGCGGCGCAGGGCTGCGAGGTAGGATAGGGAGAGGTCGTCGGGGTTCGCCTCGACGGTCACCTCTTCCAGTGGCGCATCGGGCCACTGTTCCCGCACCTGCCGGATAAAGTCCCCCAATTCATGCGGCGTGAGCAGGCTCGGCGTGCCGCCGCCGAAGTAGAGCGTCTCGATCCGGTTTGCGGCGGAGAGGGTTATGACGCCCGGACCTTTTGCCGGAGTGGTTTGGGAAACCGGGGCCTGGTCCGTTCGGGAGGTCGTGGTCGGGGCTGTTCGGGGATTCGCCGGGCACAGGGGTTCTCCGGCCGGGAACGGCCCCGCTGTACCTGCCCTTAGTTCCAGTTCGGCGTGCAGCGCCGCGAGAAGTTCCCTGCGGCGCTCGAGCGATGTGCCGGAGAAAAAGTCGCAGTAATGGCAGCGACTTTTGCAAAAAGGGATATGGATGTAGACGCCTGCCATGTTTTTCGGAATGGATTTTCGGTGCCGGTCGCTGTCTTTATCGCAACTGCAACGGCCTTTTCACCGTTGCCGGGCCGGGGTGCCGGGCCAGGTACCCGTTTGTTTTTCGCGGGCCTTTCCTGCGGTCGTCGCAATCCGAGGCATCGCTTTTGCAGGAAAAAACCTACTTTTGCGGGGCAGTATCCGTGCGCAGGATCCGGTTTCGCATGTGCGGGATGCGGTTACGGGTTGTCCGCCTGCCGGTCTCCGGTTGGGGCGGTTTCCCACCGGCGGCAGGTTCGGCCTGGAATCTGGCTCAAAGCCGCAGCCCGGAATGGCTCCTCTGCCGAGCTTCAAAGATAGTTAATTATGCATAAGCCACGCTATAAATTCGTCTTAACCCTGCTGCTGGTCCTCTGGACGGCGGGAGTGCTCTACGGTTCGCTCGCGCCGGGCGACGACCTGCCCCCGGCCGGGTGGCTGGCGATGATTCCCTATTTCGATAAAGTGGTGCATTTCGGCTTCTATTTCGGGGAAACGCTGCTCGTGCTGCTACTTTTCGAACCCCGCGGCTGGCGCCGCTGGACTGCGGTCGCGGCGGTGATCCTCTGTTCGGGTGCGGTCGAACTCGTGCAGGGTGCACTGGGCTATCGCTCCAAGGATTTCTGGGATTTCGTGGCCAACAGCTCCGGAGCGCTGGTCGCGGTGGCTGTAGCGCCGTTGCTGCAACGGTTCGTAAAACGGTCGCTACGCTGATTTTTATCACACGGGCAAGTATTCGTTTGTTTTATAACAATCTGATTGTTAGATCAAACTGCTGATGAGCTGTAATTTTAAGAAATTTTAATATTTTAACACTGTTATTTTTGTAACAATCTAAAAAGTTACTATCTTTGTCCCGGTTTCAAAGGCGTTTGCAGCCGCCCTGCGCGGCGGAAAACCGCCCGGCCGGTGCGGAGGAGTCTTCCCGGCGGGAAAAGCCCCCGGAGCGCGGGACCTCGGCGACGGAGCCGCTGTCCGATACCGGAAGAGCCGCCTTCAGAAGGATGTATTAACTAAAAAATAAAAAACTATGGCAATTGATTTGAGCAAGTACGGCATCACGGGTGTGACCGAGATCGTACACAATCCCTCTTACGACGAGCTGTTCAAGGAAGAGACCAAACCGGGCCTGGAAGGTTTCGAGAAGGGCACCGTTACCGACATGGGCGCCGTGAACGTGATGACCGGCGTTTATACCGGCCGTTCGCCCAAAGATAAATTCTTCGTGCTGGACGATACCACCAAAGATACGATCTGGTGGACTTCGGACGAGTACAAGAACGACAACAAGCCCATCAGCGAGAAGAGCTGGAAGGCGCTCAAGGAGCTGGCCGACAAGGAACTGTCGAACAAGCGCCTGTTCGTCGTGGATACCTTTTGCGGAGCTAATGAGAACTCGCGTCTGAAAATCCGCTTCATTATGGAAGTGGCTTGGCAGGCTCATTTCGTGACCAACATGTTCATCCGTCCGACCGCCGAAGAGCTGAAAAACTACGGGGAACCCGATTTCGTAGTGCTGAACGCATCGAAAGCGAAGGTGGAGAACTACAAGGAACTGGGCCTGAATTCGGAGACCGCGGTCGTGTTCAACCTGACCGAAAAGATGCAGATTATCCTCAATACCTGGTATGGAGGCGAAATGAAGAAGGGTATGTTCTCGTACATGAACTACCTCCTGCCGCTGAAGGGGATGGCTTCGATGCACTGCTCGGCCAACACCGACAAACAGGGTAAGAACACCGCCGTATTTTTCGGACTGTCGGGCACCGGCAAGACGACCCTGTCGACCGACCCGAAGCGCCTGCTGATCGGCGACGATGAGCACGGCTGGGACGACGAAGGCGTTTTCAATTTCGAAGGCGGCTGCTACGCCAAAGTGATCAACCTCGACAAGGAGAGCGAACCCGATATCTGGAACGCAATCAAACGCGATGCACTGCTGGAGAACGTAACTGTTCGCGAGGACGGTTCGGTCGATTTCGCCGACAAGTCGGTAACTGAAAATACCCGCGTCTCGTACCCGATCTATCACATCACCAACATTGTGAAACCGGTTTCGAAGGCAGGTCCCGCCGAGAAGGTGATCTTCCTGTCGGCCGACGCATTCGGCGTACTGCCCCCGGTGTCGATCCTGACTCCCGAGCAGACTCAGTACTACTTCCTCTCCGGTTTCACCGCCAAACTGGCCGGTACCGAGCGCGGTATCACCGAACCGACCCCGACCTTCTCGGCCTGCTTCGGCGCAGCCTTCCTGTCGCTGCATCCGACCAAGTACGGCGAAGAGCTGGTGAAGAAGATGAAGAAATCGGGCGCTACCGCTTACCTGGTGAACACCGGTTGGAACGGTACCGGCAAGCGTATCTCGATCAAGGATACCCGCGGAATCATCGACGCGATCCTCGACGGTTCGATCGACAAGGCTCCGACCAAAACGATGCCTTATTTCGACTTCAAGGTTCCGACCGCTCTGCCGGGCGTAGATCCGAAGATCCTCGATCCGCGCGATACTTATGCGAACGCTGCCGATTGGGATGTGAAAGCCAAAGACCTGGCTGAACGCTTCATCAAGAATTTCGCCAAATTCACCGGCAACGAGGCTGGCAAGAAACTGGTCGCTGCCGGTCCGAAATTGTAATTCATCATAGTAAAAGCTTCATAGTAGGGCGGGGCTGTCGTTTGCAACGACAGCCCCGCTTCTTTTGTGCAGGGAGCGGTTCTTTGTTCGGGCTGGAGTACTTCCGGTATTCTTTCTGTGAAAATTTTCGGGGCGAAGTCGCTGAAGCCGAATCTCCACTTTTTATTTTGCTGCGGGGACTCTCTCGGACAGATGAAAACAGACCGCATCTGCCAGAAGTGAAATTCCGAAAAGTGCCGCTGAGGGGGATAACTTGGAGAACCTGTGATATCCGACTGAACGGAGCGCACAGATTGCGATATGACATTAATGCGCGACCAAACGGAATATTTTATTCAATAAACTTACTGTCAGTAAATTATTAAAAATATTTAATTGAACTTAATTTGTGTGTTTCTTATCAATAACAATTGTATTTGTATATATTTACCTAATATTGGCTTACGAAGAACCCAACTTAACAAATTAACAAAGCCTGATGATGAAAAAACAACTGTTATTTCTTACTTGCATGGCTGTGTTATTCGGCTGTGCGAAAGAAAACCTTCCGCAGCGCCCGGACGCCGCCATAGCGGTCGGGCAGGCTAAGTCGCGTTTTCTGACGCTGGACTCTATTCAACAGTTGGCCGCCGAATTGCCGGAGTGTTTCGGAGAGGGTGCGCTGACGCGCTCCGGATATACGAAATCCGTGGCCGACCTCTTTCCGTTGAACGATATACTTCGTTCCTCCGCCACTAAATCGGGAGAAACAGACGACGCAGAAGTCACTAAAAATATTTACGTGGTCAATTACGCCGACGACGGAGGTTTCGCGATTCTTGCCGCCGACACCCTGATGGAGACGATTCTGGCCTACTCCGATCAGGGTAATATCACCGATACGATGGACAACCCCGGCGTGCGGATGTTTATGGAGATGATACCGGGATACGCCGCCGCGCAGCTTGCGCATGATCCGGGTTGGGATTCCATGAGCATGGAAGACAAATACCCGGCGCAATCGGAGATTCTTTTGAGGCGGGAGTATACACAGGTCGGGCCGTTCGTTCCGGTACGGTGGAATCAAACCGAACCTTTTAATGAAGGCATCAATTGGCCTGATATGTTTACATGCAATAATACCAGTAACGGAAAACCTGTTGCCGGTTGTGTGGCGATAGCCATGTTGAACATTATGGCAGCAAATAGCTATCCGACTTCCTTCCAAGTGTCAAACGGTTGGTATACCTGTTATTGGGACAACTGGCGCAGTTATCTGTATGGATCATGGTTTCCTGCCGATTCGTACGACCGGCGGGCCATTGCCGCCTTGGTAGCGGAAATAGGATCGGCAGTAGATATGTCTTACGGTTGTTCCAGTAGTTCTTCTTCGACGAGTAAAGCGGACAAAGCCTTTAAGAACCGATTTAACTATTTGACTGACGGTATTTACAGTTTTAATGCCGACAGGGTTAGAATGGAATTGTATTATAAACGGGCAATATATGTGGGTGGTTATGCAACCGAAAATTGGATCGGTTACTCTCATGGTCATGATTGGGTGATCGACGGATACAAGGATGTTTACCGGGTATGGGGCGTTTACAACAATTTCTATGATGAAAACTACAATTTGATCCGTCAGGAACCGGCGGGGGAACGCAAAGAGCAAGAGACCCGTTGGTTGCATTGCAATTACGGATGGGGAGGAACCGGTAACGGTTACTATTACGTGGGGGTGTTCAATACCGAGTTCCCGGTCGAATTAGATCCAAACTGCGCAAAGCCGAGCAATTATTATTATTACCGGTTCAAACTTGAAATTATAAAGAACATAAGACCTAATATTTAAATTAGACGACTATGAAACTACGACTGTTCATGTATCTGGGCTTACTGTGCGGTGGATTATACAGTTGCAATGATGACCCGACTCCATTACCCACCTCCAAAAATTTCATCACTAAGTACCAAAATCCTGTAAGCATCTGTGCGATCGTTAGCGGATCGTTGGAGACCTCCGTTCCGACGGAAACGTATAATGTCGTTTCGCTTCAGATCCGCCCTTATGAAAACACGGAGGATTGCTTTACGAAAGATTTGGTCGACGAGGCACAATTCGAGGTATTGGCGGCGCAGTTCAAAGATACCGATTTTAATGGTGCCTATTATTTGAATATCCCTGTTATGTATGTGCAGACCGAAAGTTTGAATATCGTTTCGGACAATGATTATGACGCGGCCCATCCGGCCGGAATCCCGCTGAACGATTTATGCAATGTTTTTTACCTCTGTGTCGATGATATTTTGGCCAATTCTTACCGGTTTACTCTAACAGCACAACAAAAGGAAAACAAATGGTCTGCAGGCTATTTTGAAAAGTCAATTACGGAGTTCAACCGGGAAAAACCGACATTGGTTGCATTCGATTTCCGGATTCAACCGATATTTCGTCCGGCGGTACCCGGCACGCACAGATTCACCGTTACCTATAAAAATATAGACGGCAAAGAGTTGAGCGTAACTACCGAACCATTGAACCTTGCCGGGAGAGCGGGTTAAGGGAACTCTGCCTCTGCCAACGCAATCGGGATGCGCCTGCTTGCAGGCGCATCCCGATTGCGTGTAGTTTGGCACCCTCCCGTCGTCGAAAACCGATCGGTCAGTCGGTTCCGGATGAACCCGTGTTTGACAAGTTCCGCGCTATACCAAAAACTTCATCAATCACAGAATCCTATTTAAGAAAAGAACAAAAGCTCTCCAGCAGACTAAAACCACTCTCCGCTATTTTTCACCGGTGAGTTTGAAGTCGTCGAGTCGGAAGGAGGCCTGGGAGACGATCCGGATGCGGAGGTTGTCGCCGGAGGGGATGCCCGTGCTGACCGTGCACAGCATCCATTCCCCATTGGATTCGTAGGTGTAGCTGAGTGCGGGGCCGTCGTCGGCCGCATCGGCGCTGTTGACGTAGACTTCCAGTTGGGCGGGGTCGAACCCTGCGGTCGCACAGGCAAGGCCGAACGTAAAGACGGGGGAACTGTATCCCGTGGTGCTGAGGCCGGAGATGTTGAACTTGTTGTTGGCCGAGAGGGAGAGGTAGTTTCCTCCGGACGCGCCGGAATAGGAGGCCGATTGGAGCGCGGACTGGCTGTCGATCCGGCCGCTTCCCGAATAGGAGATGCCCGATCCGGTTTGGTTCTGCCAACCCTTGAAACTTAACACCAACGCGGGGCTGGTGACGTCCGTACTTCCGACATTTTCCCCGTAGATCGTTTGCCGGGAGCCGCCGTCACCGCCGGTGTTTCCTCCGTTTGCGGGGAAGGTGATCTCGACATTCTCGTTGGTCACGTCGGTGGAGACGCTGATCGAGATGTTCGCATGGCCCGAAGTGACAGGCACGTTGGCATCCTTGACCGTGATGGTGTAAAGCCTGCGGGCTTTCAGTTGGATCGCCTGCGTATACTCCTTGCCGTCGGCGGTGACGATCAAATCCACGTACCCGGTGGGGAAGTATCCGGTACGGCCGGTGTCGCTGCCCGAAAAATCGAGCGTGCCGGTACTGTGCGCAATGCGGGTGGAGTAAGTGGTGTGCTGCGCCTTGAAATCGTCCGAATAGTTGATTTTCACACCGGCATTGGTTTGCGTACACTCCAGTGCGACGTCCTTCGTCGCCCCGGCCATGATCGTCAGCAGTTGGGACGCGCCGTAGACCGGCGTGTCGAAAGCCGGTGCGGCGAACGGCTGCGAATAGGCGCTGACGGTATAGTCTCCCGCTTCGAGCGTCAGGCTCGGCGATGTGTTGGCGCCGAGGGTCGGAATCTTGTGTACTACGGTTTCATCCTGCGTGACTTCGAGCGTAAAGGCGCCCAGGTCGGGAGCCGCTTTGGTGTTGCAGGCCTGTGTCGCGACCAGGTCGATCCGGTCGTCCATCTCCAGGCGGATGTTCAGCGTGCCGTTGCCCCGAGGCTCGTTGCGGTCTTTGCTGCAACCCGAAGCCAATAAAAGCAACGGCAGTACTGCGGATACGGCGGTCAAGCTTTTCATAGAACGGTAAGTTTTGGGTTAGTGACAGGTTCTGCCGAGGAATTTCCTCCGCAGAACCTGTTCCGGCACGGTGGGTAGGGCAGGCCGGTGTGTTGTGGCGTTGAAGGTTAATCCTTCAGGTAATACTCTACGGTCGTGACTACGCGGACCGATTTAATATAAGGGGTATTTTCATCGCGGTCTTCGATCGAGAACTGTCCCTGGGTAGCCGAGCGGATTTTGCCGAGTTTGCTTTTCGAATCGTGGGCGAATTTCTCGGCTGCCGTGCGTGCGTTTGCTGTCGCCTCCTCGATCATGCCGGGCTTGATCGTGTTGAGTCCCGTGTAAAGGAACTGCGTCCGGTACTGGTAGTCGCCTCCGGTGACCGCTACGCCCTGCTTGAGCAGGTCTCCCTGCCGCTGCATCAGCGAGCGCACCAGGTCCACCTTGTCGGTTACGACCGTCAGTACGGTCGTAACGCTGTATCGGTAGCGCGGCGCATTTGGGTTGTACAGTTCGGCGGCCATATCGATCAGTTGCGACGGGGCGATGGTGATCTCCTTTTCATCCACGCCGTTGCTGCGGAGGAAGGCGATGATCGTGCCGTTCGTCTTTTCGATGTTGTTGTACAGCACCGTCAGGTCGTCGCCCACCTGCTTGTACATCAGCGGCCAGATCACCCGGTCGGCCTTCACCTCCTGTTCGGAGAGCCCCTTGACGGTAACCACGCGTTCGCTGTCCTTGAAGTGTACGATGCCGCTGCGGAGCGTCCAGCCCAGCAATACGAGCCCTGCCGCGATCAGCGCAGCGCTCCAAAGCATAACCCGGGAATTGTTTGTTTCCATGTCGGTTCGGTTTTAGAGTTTGAAAGATAAAATTTATATTCCGATAATCCAAACGGAAGTTTTTATAATTCATTCGGACTTTTCGGGGTGAATGTAAGGGTCGATATGTGCGAGAATATGTGAGAATAAAAGTGGAAAGGAAAAATTTTGAGAAATCTAACAATAAATCAGAAAATTGTGAAAGAATTTTGTATATTTGGTTAGTAATTTGCATGTGGGGCTATACAATTAACCCTTTAAACATCAATATTAATACCACATGCATATGAAAAGGATCGCAATTTTGGGCGTATTTCTGCTTTTGGGAGCCGCCACACTGACTCAGGCACAAGACCGCAAAGCCGCCCGCGAGGCGCGCCGCCAGCAGCAACAACAGCAACAGCAGGTGCAGAACGCGGGTAATTTCCAGACGGCGATGCAGGCACTCAAGGACAGTTCTTTCGTTATTGAAGTCAACCAGATACAAGGACAGTACGGCAAGGTCGTTTATGTCACCGCCAACGACAACTTCGTGGCTTTGAACAAGAACACTTCGACCGTGCAGCTCGCGTTCAACAACGGCGTGCCGGGACTCAACGGTGCGGGCGGCGTGACGCTGTCGGGTACCATTTCGGACCTGAAAATCCGCACCGACAAGCATGGTAACGTCACTTACCAGTACCAGCTGCAAGGTAATTCGATCTCGTCTACGGTCATCATCACCCTGTTCAACGGGGATAATAAGGTATCGGTCGTGCTGAATTCGACTTACAGCAATTCGCGGCTTACCTTCTTCGGAAGGCTGTATCCCACTTCGCAGTCGGATGTTTACAAAGCACAGCCGAATATTTTAATTCCCTGGGGATTGGTTAATTAATTCCGGTCCGGAGCATGCCGCGCGGCGCATGCTCCGGGGTGTGGAACAAAAAAAGGTGATGTAACTGCACGGGCATGCAGCATACACCGCCTTTTTTGTATCTATCTATATATACCTGTTTCCCGGATAGCTCCCCCGGCGGATGCGGATACCGTAAATTACACCTGTATATGCTTCAATTTACCTACAACTCTGACACTCAATTTATGTTAAAAACCAACCGACTATGAAAAAAATCGCATTGTGGAGCATGCTCTTTTGTCTGTGTGCCACCTCCGGTTATGCGCAGAGAGCAGATGTCGCCAAAAGCACAAAAGAACAGAAACAGGAGGCGAAGGCCGTTCAGGGGGATATTCTTTTCAAAACGGCCGTCGAAGCGATCAAGGCCCGAAATTTCGTGTGGGAGTTCTATAATCCCCGGAGCACCGACAAGTCGAAAGTGTGCTACAATTTCATGACGATCGAGGGCGACTCGATCTATTTCCAGGCTGCATGGTCTACCCAGGGCAGGATGCAGGAAGGATTCCGCCAGAGCGTCGGCAAGATCGAACAGCTGACGATGACCCCCGACAAGAAAGGCAACATGAAAGTTTACATGAAGGCCGATATGACCGATGTGCAGAGTTCGTGGCGTACGACATGGACGCTGACCAGCTCGTTCAAACTTTTCAAGGGAAGCAATGCCGCACCCTGGATGGGGGGCTGGGAAGGCTACATCGTCCTGCCCTCGCAGGCCAATGTCACTCGGCTCAGCGGGTCGATGCCGCTCAATATTCCGCAGGGATTTATCAAATAAAACGGGTTAACGGTTCAACATAAGCACCCGGTATCGTCCGATGCCGGGTGTCCGTGCATATCGGGCGGAGTGCCTCTGGTTTTGAGGAATTCCAAAAGCCTGGAGGCGCTTTGAATACGCTCGAAGCGCTTCATGATAAATTATGGCGTTAGTAATGAATCCGGAAGCCGTCCGATGCGGGCATAACACGATACAGGGATAAAAGGTCCGCATGCGATTTCATGTTCGGTTGCGGGTACATTGTTTTTGCTTGATATGAATTAAATACTTAGATAAAATGAAGAAATCTATTTTTTGCAACATGCTGGTTGCGATGGCATTTGGAGTAATTCCTGCAACGGCGCAGACCGGATCCGGAACCGGTTCCCCGGTTTTACCCGCCACGCAGCCCGTCGTGCAGGACCCTGCTGCGGCAGGCGGTGCGAATGCTGTGGATACTGCCGACGGGGAGGCGCTTTCACGCAAGCAGAAGCGGAAGGTGCAGCAGCAGGCCGAAGGTGAGTTGAAGTTCTCCCTGGCCAAACATGCGCTCGAGAGCCGTAATTGTGTGATCGCGATCTATGATTCGCGCAGTACCTCCAAGACCCGGGCGAGTTACAACTATATCGAAATTCAGGGTGACAGCATCGTCATGCAGGCCGCCTGGCCGGGCAGTCCCGCTGCTGCATACCGGAGCGGCGGCGGGTATGCGCGTTCGGAGGGTACGATCTCCCGCTTCGAGATGACTCCCGATAAAAAAGGAAATATCGACGTGAAGATCGACGCTGCGATGCGTGTGGTGAGTTTCGGCATCTCTTACGGAGGTTGGCCGCTGCACATGCGTTTCAAACTTTTCCAGGGATCGAACCTGGTTCCGCTGATCGCCGGTCTGCAAGGGTACGTTATGCTCCCCTCGCAAGTGAACAAAATGCAGCTGAACGGGCCGTCGTTCCGGTTTTATTAGTCGTGCGCGTCGGTCGGCTCGTGAGGCGGCGCTCCGGTACATAGCGGTAGGGTATGAAAACGTCCCGAGAATCGTACGATTCTCGGGACGTTTCCGGATTTGGGGAATCGCGGAGAGCCCGCACCGCAATGACGCTCTCCGATTCCGGTTCTATTTGTACAGGCCGCCGTAGTTTTTGCAGGCGCGGTAGTCCGACCCTTCGGGATCCATGCCGAATGCGGCCCATGCGCTCGGACGGAAAATCTTGTCGTCTTCGACGTTATGCATGCAAACGGGGATGCGCAGCATCGACGCGAGCGTGATCAGGTCGGCGCCGATGTGCCCGTAGCTGAACGCGCCGTGGTTCGCGCCCCAGTTGTTCATCACCGAGTAGACGTCCTTGAACGCCCCTTTGCCCGTCAGGCGCGGTGCGAACCAGGTAGTCGGCCAGCAGCGGTCGGTACGTTCGTCGAGAGCCTTATGCACATCGGCATCCAGCTCTACGGTGTAGCCTTCGGCGATCTGCAGTACGGGGCCGAGTCCTTTGACCAGGTTCAGGCGCACCATCGTCACCGGCATACCCTCTTTGGAAACGAAATGCGACGAGAAGCCGCCGCCGCGGAAGTAGTCGCGGTTGGCCGGATACCAGGTCGTTGCCTTCAGGCACTTTTCGGCTTCCGCCTCGGTGATCTCCCAGAAGGGCTTCATCGCCGGTTTGCCGTCCTTGGTCTGTTCGCCGCTGCCGTCGAGACTCGCCGCACCGGAGTTGATCAGGTGGATAAAACCGTTCGCGGCCGCACCGGTCGGGCGCTTGCCCGTCACGCGTTCCACAGCCTCGGGGCTCCAGTAGGTGCGCACGTCGGCGAATACCTGTGCGCTGCCGGTGAGCAGTTTGCTGAAGAGCATCGCCACGCCGTTGAGCGAATCGTTCTCGGTAGCCATCACGAAAGCTTCGCGGATGCCGTTCCAGTCGAACGACGAATTGAGCATCGCCTCGGCGAAGTCGCCGTTGGGCAGGTGGTCGGTCCACTGGCGCTGGCCCTGGAAGCCCGCGGCGATCGCGTTGTGGCCCAATGCCTCCTCCTTGAATCCCAATTCGCGCAACTTCGGATTGCCGCACATCAAATCGCGCATAATGATCATCATCTTGACGATATACTCCCAGTCGGCGTCTTTCTGGGCGCGGCTTTTCTGCTTGTCTGCGGGGTTGAAGTCGTGGCCTTCGTTGGTTTTGCAGTATTTCTCGGTCCAGGCCATCGCCTTTTTGAACTCCTCCTTGTCGTAGATACCCTCTTCGATGCGGCGGATAATCTCCACTTCGTCGACCGATTCGTTGCGCATGCCCAGGTAGGTCTGGAAGAAGTCTGTATCGACGATCGATCCGGCGATACCCATCGTCACCGAGCCGATCGAAAGGTAGCTCTTGCCGCGCATCTGCGCTACGGCGATGCCTGCGCGCGTGAAGCGGAGCAGTTTCTCTTTCACGTCGTCGGGAATGGTCTGTGTGTCGGCATCCTGCACGTCGTGGCCGTAAATGCCGAATGCGGGCATTCCTTTCTGGTTGTGGCCGGCCAGTGCTGCGGCGAGGTAAACCGCGCCGGGGCGCTCGGTGCCGTTAAAACCCCAAATAGCCTTGGGCATGCGGTCGTCGTAGTCGATCGTTTCGCTGCCGTAGCACCAGCACGGGGTAACGGAGATAGTGAGCCCTACGCCCTCCTTGCGGAACTTCTCGGCACAGGCGGCAGCCTCGGGCACGCGTCCGATCGTGGAATCGGCGATTACGCATTGTACCGGCGTGCCGTCGGTGTATTTGAGCGTCGAGGTGATCAGTTCGGCCACGCGCCCAGCCATGTTCATCGTCTGTTCTTCGAGCGACTCGCGTACGCCGCCCTGGCGTCCGTCGATCACGGGACGGATACCCACTTTGGGGTTCTCTCCGATAAATCTTTTTGTCTGCATGTTAACGGGTTTATTTTTCGTGTTTTAGTTCCGGTTGCCGGGGAGATCGGGGCCCTCTCAAGGGCAGGCAATCATACAAATATAACAAGAAAAACGATAGGTTTGCCGGGCGCACGGCTAAATATTTACGGCTGCGGCCGGCCGGTTTGTCCGGAATATTGGTGAAATAAGCGACTGCAATTTCCGTGAGACGGAGTCTGGAAAAGGCATGCATGCAGCCGGAAAGAGATGCGGAAAGCGTATATGCCGCGGACCGGAGAATGGTCAGGACAGGGGGGAGGGCGTTCAGCGCTGCAGGCGGCGATAGCGGATTCCGGCCCAGAGGATCAGTACGGCCGCTATTGCCGTGCCTGCGGCGACTGGTGCGAAGGCTACTTCGCCGCTGCCGCCGTAGGAGTGCAGTCCCGACAGGTAGTAGTTCACGCCGAAGAAGGTCATCAGTACCGAGGCGATCGCGGCGAGCGACATCGCGCTGAACGCGAAGTCGTTGCTCAGGCGTGGGATGTGGCGCGAGTGCGTGACGAAAGTGTAGACCAACAGCGTGATCAGCGCCCAGGTCTCCTTCGGGTCCCAACCCCAGTAACGCCCCCACGATTCATTGGCCCATACCGCCCCGAGGAAGATCCCCGCCGCTAACAGCACCAGCCCGATCAGCATCGACAGTTCGCCGATGATCCGCAGGTCGTGTCGCGGGCGTCCGGCGATCATCGCAATCAGCGACGCGAGTCCCGTGACGGCTGCGATGCCGAAAAAGCCGTAGCTGGCGGTGATGACCGAGACGTGGATCATCAGCCAGTAGGATTTGAGCACCGGTACGAGCGGGGTGATTTGCGGGTCGAGCCAGTTGAGGTTCGAGACGAAGAGGATCACTCCGCCCATCAGTGTGGCCAATGCGAGTGCGAGCCGTGAACGGCGGGCGAAGATCAGCCCGGCCAGGACGGTCGTCCAGCCGACGTAGACCATCGATTCGTAGGCGTTCGTCCACGGTGCGCGCCCGGAAATGTACCAACGGAGCCCCAGCCCGGCGCATTGCCAGAGGAATACCGCGACGATCAGCACGGTAAGCAGGCGCGGAAGCCAGCGTCGGCGCTTACTCGTGGTTTGCAAGAGCGCTTTTTTGCGTCGGGTGTTGCTGTTTGTCGCGACGACCAGCAACAGGAAACCGAGGAGCAGGTAGGCCCGGAATGCGGTACGGAAAATATCGGCCCGGTTGTAGAAGATTTCGGCGCTGATGCGGGCGGGGGAGGGCAGCATGCCGGCCCCGCGCGCCTGTTGGAAGGTTTCGATCATGCCGAGCAGTTCGGCACGCTCGCCGGGAGGGGTGCCGCCGGCGAGCGCGGCGGAGTAGGCCGGCAGGATTTTGGCGATCAGCAACGAATCTTCCCGTGCGAGCCCGCTCAGGTCGTCCCCCGGCGAGTACCAACGCAACGGTGTGGGAAACATCGCCAGCATACGGCCCGCCAGCAGGCCGTACAGGATATTGACCTTCTCATCGGCCTTGAGCAGCTCTTTGTCCCGCTTGTCGCGTGCCCCGGGAGCTTTTGCATAGGCCTTTTCGACTGCACCTGCGAGCCGGTACCCGCCCTGCGGATCGAAAAAATCATGTAGTGCGGCGTATTTGCCTGCGGCGGGCTGCGATGTCCGGCCCGTGGCAGATCCCGGGTCCAGATGAGCCCCGTCCGTCCGGGGGGCTTGTGCCCCGGCAAGCAGCGTGCGGACGCTTTTATCCGGCAGGTAGATGAACGGTTCGCGGCTCCAGCGGTCCGGATCGGCGAGCACCCCGAGCAGCCACTCCGTAGCCGTCAGCCGTCCGTAGTGATCGCGGTGGTGCAGCTTGCGGAGCAATTCGGAGGCATATGTGTCTACCGGTTCGATACGTCCCTGCGGCGTTTGGACCAGCAGTCGCCCGAAGCGCGAAACTTCGCCGTCGGAAATGGCCGTGTTCTCCCCGCCAGGCAGGCGGTTTGCGGGACCATCCGTGCTGTTTATCCGGGGAATGGCTGTGTCTGCAAGGTTTTCCGGGTTCGGGGCGTTTTGTGCCGTGTGCTGTGCCGCACCCTGAAATACAGTACAAAGGGAGAGTATCAATCCTGTTAACAGGCAACGGACCGCGGACGAGAACCCCGGGACGAACCGGCGTTTGAATCCGGCTTCGGAGGCTGGTCCGGATCCCGTGCCGGACGCTGTTCGAGGGGCGGATACGGGTTTGGAGGCGGTGGCGGAAACAGGCTGCGGATCGGGTTTCATGGGCGCGTATGGCATGCAGGGCACGGGTGTCGGGTCCGGTGGTCGGGGTTGGATTCGGATATGCAGTCCGGAAGATACAACGTTCCGCGACGGGGAGACGTGACCGGATGATGTAAAAATAATGAAAATAATGGTCTCCGCAAAAGGATCTTGGCCAATAGACGGTACGTTGTAATGGAGCCGGTGCGGTCGTGGCAGAACGTGCCGAAGTATAGTTGTCATAAAAAAGGCCGGAACCATTCGATTCCGGCCTTTTTTATCGGCGCAGGTCAGGCCGCCAGCACGCTGCGGCCTTTCCGCGTAAGGCGTTTCGTTATTTCTTGATGTCGGTCGACTGGAAGACGACGATCTCGTTTTTCTTCTTACCCGGGTCGTTGATCGTTACGTTCTCCAGGTCGCCGCCGTGTACGTCGTCGAGCACGATCGCCGGACGGTAGTCGGGCTTCTCGGCCGTGAGGGTCACGTTATCGAAGGTGATGCCTTTCGCGTGGCGGATATAGAAGCCCCATGCGGGCAGCTCCTTGAACTGGGAGAATTCCGGATAGGCTTTCGGCATTTCGGGGATCGCATTCAGCGATTTCGCGTCGGTGCCCACTTTCGCGTAGTTGGGGTTGCCGCCGCCCGGATAGACGATCGTGATGTTTTTCAGCGTCACGTTGGTTACGTACTGTCCCGGAAGGCCGGTGATGCTGGCCGGGGAGATGTTGCGCGGCAGGTCTTCCACCGGGCCTTCGTACTCGTAACCCGCATCGGGTTTGCCGGCGGGAACTTCGGCATACACGTTCGAGATAGTCACGTTGTTGAGTTTAGCCTTCTCTCCTTCGTAGCGCTCGCCGATACGCAGGAAGATCACGTTGGCCGTGTTGTAGGAGTGCAGGCTGTCGATGGTGATGTTCTCGACCAGGCCTCCGTCTACGGCCTGGATCGCGATGGCCGAACGGTACGTGTCATAAACCTTGATGTTGGTCATCTTGATGTTGCGGAATCCGCCGCGCGATGCGGTGCCGAATTTGATACCGCTCGCGCTCGAACGGGCCACGCAGTTGCTCACCTCGATGTTCTGGCAGATGCTTTTCGGATCGTGCGACTTGAGGCAGATCGCGTCGTCGGTCGCATCGAAGAACGAGTTGGTCAGCTTCACGCCGTTGCAGTCGACGATGTCGATGCCGTCGTTGTTCCAGAAAGCTTTGCTGTCCACGGTGATGCGGTCGATGTTGAGGTTCTCGCACTGGTCGTAGATCTGCACCCAGAAGGCCGAGTTTTTCCACGTTACGTTGTTGATCTCCACGTTTTTGCACTCGCGCAGGAAGATCAGCGTCGGACGCGAAGCGGGACGGTCGTATTTCAGCTCGTCCTTGATCACGCCTTTCTGGATCTGGTCGATGTAGTTGTACGAGGTTTCTCGGCCCTGGCCGTCGATCACGCCCCGGCCCGTAACGCCGATGTTCTCGGCTTTGTTGGCGAGGATCAGGCCCAGCCATGTGCCGGGAATCTGGCGGTAGTCGTACGGGTTGGTCGAGCCCAGCAGCACGGCGCCTTCGTTGAGGTGGATCGTCACGTTGCTTTTCAGTTCGATCGAACCGGTCAGGTAACGGCCCACGTAGAAGACGAGGCGGCCGCCGCCCTGTTCGTGGATGTAGTCGATCGCTTTCTGGATCGCGGTGGTGTTCATCGTCGTACCGTTCGATTTGATGCCGAACAGCGACGCATTGTAGTCCTTGGCCTGGGCTCCGCCGAAGCATACGAGCAGCAGGAGCGAGAGAATCAGGGCTTTTGTTTTTTTCATGTCGATAGTCGTTTTATTTGTAAGTGTTTTGTTAAGCATTATGTGTTTGGAAAAGTGTAGCTTGCAGCGGGGACGGCCGGTCGGCGCTCCGGGGCTTTTTCGGGCCCGGGCCGGAGTCTGCTTCTCGGCTCTTTTTCGGAACTTTCCGCCGGAAAAGTTTCCGGGGCAACCGCTCCGTGCGCGATCGCCGGGGTATTATTCCCGGTACAGGGTTACCGGGCCCGCCATGCCCATCGACTGAACCGGCTGCGGGCGGCCGGGACGGTTCGTCCATTGCTGCGCGAGCTTGTTGTCGGTCCAGGTCTGCAGGTAGTTGCCCATCGTCGTGGTGACGGTCACCTCGATCCGGTTCCAGCCTTTGTGCAGCACATCCGAGAGGTCGTAGATGCGCCGTCCGTACCAGCTGACACCCAGGTCACGGCCGTTCACCTTCACCTCGGCGATGCCGTACACCTTGCCCAGGTTGAGGATCATGCCCTGCGGATCGTCCACTTCCACGTCGTTGCGGTACACCACCCGTCCCGTGAAGGCTTTCCACTCGGTATCCTTCAGGTCCCTCAGCGTATCCATCGTCGCGGTTTTGATCCAGTGCTGGAGACTGTGGTGGAATTCGACGCCCCAATTCGTCAGCGTGCGGCTGTCGGTACCGGTCGTGGGCAGCGGACTCCACACCGGAGCCTTCTTGTTGTTGTCGTGGTCGAAGACGATCATGCGCGAGTCGGCCGGACCGAGGTCGAGCACGAAAGCACCCTCTTTGTCCAGCGGCAGGCGGTAACGTTCGCCGTTGTCGAGATCCCACACCCACGCATTCTTGCGGGTCGCCTCCTTCGGGAAGACCAGCCGCGTCGAATGGCTGTTGTGCAGGTGCGCATTGGTGAAGAAGTAGATCTCCGAACCGTCGTCACGCGTGAAGAGGTTGGCCATTACGAACGGATCGGGGCTTTCGATCTGTACCGACGGGGTGAGGCCGTACTGCTTCTGGATCGCGGGATACCACGCCATGAAATTGTCGTCGGCGGGTTTTTCCAGGTGGATGAAGTTGTCGGGCATCGCCTCGAGTTTCTTTACCCACTCCTGCACCTCGGCGTCGCGCTGTTCGTGGTTGTTCCAGCCGAGCGATTTGCAGGGTACCGTCTCGATGCAGAAGATGCGGCCGCCCTGCCGGGCGAAGTCGTACAGTTTCGCGAGCGTTGCGGGTTCCATGCGCTCGACGCCCACCAGGAAGAGATCCTTGTAGCTGCGTTTGCCGTAGCACAGTTGGCCGCTGCGGATCTCCGCGTCGCGGATGATCGGTTCGGAAACGTAGTCGGTGCCGTTGCCGTTCTTGTTCAGCGCCTCCCAGACGAGGGTCTGGTACGGGCGGTTGATCGACGAGGGGAACGGTTCGTTCTGCATGCCCATGGTCGTCCACATGTCGGCCACCGGCATCAGGATCGCGATGTCGGCGTACATGTCGGCGTTCTGCAACTGGGACGAAACGCGTGCGCGGTACGTGTTCAGGTAGTTGAAATAGGGCCACCAGTTGTTCTTTTCGTTGTAGAACGACCCGTAGCGCACCCAGCCGGGGAACTCCGTTTCGGCGGGCGAGTAGTTGAAGCCGTGCCATACCGAATGCGTCACGCCCACCTGGGCATTCTGGTCGCAGCCGATCTTGAGGAACTCGGGCGTCGCGTTGAAGACGCGGTAGGTGTTGGTCATCTCTTCGGCACTGATCAGGCGTTTGCCGGTAAGGTGGGCAGCCGAAGTGATGTACTTGTTGATCATCGTGTAGGCGCGTCCGGCACGATACTCGTCGTTGCGCATCTCTTCGCCGATGCGGTGCTGGAGCCAGTTGGTCGTCCACGACTCGCCCTCGGGAATGTCGTAGTACATGCCGCTCTCCAGCGGGAAGAAGCCGCGGCCGTAGGCCTGTGCGCGCGACAGCACGCCGAGCTTCTTGCACCATTCGGTGTAGGGGATCGTGAAACGGTCGCGGAACATTTCGGCTTTCGTCAGCTCGACGTCGTAGCGCATGCGGTCGATCATCTCCTTGAACTCGGGGGTCATCTCCGCGGCGTAGTTGTAGTCGGTGACGTTGCCCATGCCGCCGGTCTTGAACATCGTGTACTGCAGGTAGGGCATGATGTCGTAGCCGCGCCGCTTTTTGAATTCGGCGGCGAAATCGCCCGTCCAGTTCGCACCCTCGAGTTCCATCGAGTCGGTGAACAGCGAACGGATGTAGTTGCGCAGCGGGCCGAGCTGATCCTGGATCGCATCGGACATGTGGTTCAGGTACTTTTCGACGGCCGCCTGGTCGAGGTGGTTCAGCGTCGGCCCCTGTGCGCCGGGGGCGCCGCAGATCACCGCGCCGAACGAGTCGATGCGCACCAGCGAGTAGAGTGCGTATTTGCCTTTGGGGATATCGATCGTGAAGGCCCCCTTTTCGTCGATCTTGTCGCTCAGGTCGATCACCTGGTCGAGGCTGCCGAGCGGTTCGGGAACCAGTTGCAGCGAGAGCAGGTGCGGCACGCGTCCTTTATAGGCCTTGCTGATGGCCGGGTCGGCCTCCTTGAGCAGCGAGAAGACCGATGTGGTGTACTCTTGCGGTCCTTCGAGCTTTTCGACGCCGACGACCATCACCTGGCCGCGTTCGTCTCCTTTGAGGAACTCGCCGCCGAAAGGCCAGCCCGAGCCTACGATCAGGTCGCAGGTCATGTCGAGTTTCTCGGCCTGGTCGAAAGCCACGGCGAGCATGTCGATCCACTCCTTGCTCAGCCACGACAGCGGCTTCGCCCCGAGGTCGTCGGCTCCGCGCGGGAACTCGACGGGGTTGATCTCCACGCCGCCGATACCGGCATCCTTGAGCAGGTACAGCTCGCGGCGCAGCTCGTCGGCGTTCACCTTGTCGCCGTTCCACCACCACCGCACGAAGGGGCGGTACTTGGGATCGGGATTGCGGAACTGCTGGTAGTAAGCGTTGCCGTTTGCGCCGCCCGTATCGCTTTTGGCCGCTGCAGCCGGAGCCGCCTGTAGGGTGGCTGCCGCTGCGAACAGGCCTGCCAGGGAGAGCAGCATGTTGCGTATGGGTCTGTTTGTGAGGTTCATCGCTATGGGGATTCAGGTTGTCGGATTACTGGTTGACGGTCACTTCGGTCGACTGGTACGGGAAGAGCTGTTGCTTCTTCTCTGCGCCCGGTTCCGTGTAGGTCACGTTGTCGAATTTGATCCCGTGTACGTCGTCGAGCACGATCGCCGGGCGGTAGTCGGGTTTCTGTGCGATCAGCTGCACGTTGTCCATCGTGATGTTCTTCGCGTGGCGGATGTAGAAGCCCCAGGCCGGCAGTTCGCGGAACTGCGAGAATTCGGGATAGCTTTTCCTCGCTTCGGGAATGCTGTCCAGCTCGGCGGGAGTCAGGCCGCGGTAGGCGAAGAACGGATTTCCGCCGCCCGGGTAGATGATCTTGATATTGCGGAGCGTTACGTTCGTGATGTCGTGGTCGGAGAGGCCGACGATGCCGCAAGGCGAAATGTTGCGCGGCATATGGTGCTGCGGACCCTCGTAGTCGTAGCCTTTGTCGGGCTTGCCGGCCGGAACTTCGGCGTATACGTTCTGGATCGTAATGTTGCTCATCGAGGGCTGCCTGCCGCTGCTCCAGCGGTCGCCGATCCGCAGGTAGATCACGTTGCCGGTATGGATCGCATAGAGCGAATCGACGAAGATGTTGTCGACCTTGGCGCCGTCGACGGCCTGGATCGTAATGGCCGAACGGTAGGTGTCGTATACTTTGTTGTTAATGATTCTGATGTCTTTGAATCCCCCGGCCGATACGGTGCCGAACTTGATGCCGCTGGCTCCCGAGCGCGCCACGTTGTCGCGGATCAGGATATTCCGGCACATATGGGCGCCGCTGTGCGATTTGAGGCAGATCGCGTCGTCCGAAGCGTCGAAATAGGAGTTCGTCACGGTGACGTTCTCGCAGTCGACGATGTCGAGGCCGTCGTTGTTCCAGTAGGCATTGCTCTCGACGTTGATGCGGTCGATCTTGAGGTTTTTGCACTGATCGTAGGTCTGCACCCAGCTGGCCGAGTTTTTCAGGCTGATGCCTTCGACCGTTACGCCGTCGCATTCGCGGAAGTAGAAGATCATCGGGCGGATGCTTTCGTTCGGGCGGTCGAGTCCCAGCCGGTCGTCGACCAGTCCGCGGTGGATCAGGTCCACGAGGTTATAGGCGGTCTGGCGGCCGCGGCAGTCGATCAGCCCTTCGCCCGTCACGCCGATGTTTTTCTGACCCCTGGCCAGCAGGAACGCGGTGTTCAGTCCCGGTTCGCGGTCGTAGTCGTAGGGGTTGTTCGAGCCGAGCAGCACGGCGCCGCTCTCCAGGTGCAACGTTACGCCCGAGAGCAGGTGCAGCGTCCCGGAGACGTAGCGGCCCAGCGGGAAAATCAGCTTGCCGCCTCCTTCTTCATGGATGACGTCAATCGCACGTTGGAGCGCACGCGTGTTGAGGGTGGTTCCGTCGGCCACGGCCCCGAAGTCCGAAACCCGGTAATCTTTGGCCCACAATTGTACGGAACTGAGCAGGGAGAGCGTCAGCGTGAGGATTGTTGTTTTTCTCATCATTTTGTCTGTTTTGCTATGTTGTTTGGTCGTAAATGCGTTGTTTCATTTTCTGTGTTCCGTTCGTGCCGCACCGGGTCCCGTCCGGCACTTCTTGCGGCAGTCGTTTCCGGGGGCGGCCTGTTCCCGGGCCGCACGCCGGATTATGCCCGGTTGCGGTAGACCGTTACCGGACCCAGCAGGCCCATCGACTGCTGCGGCTGTTCCTTGCTTTTGCGGTTCGTCCACTTTTGCGCGATCTTATTGTCGGTGAGCGTCTTCATGTAATTGCCCATCGTCGTGGTCACGCGCACTTCGAGTTCGTTTTCACCCGGTTCCAAGGCCCCCGATAGGTCGTACAGGCGCCGTCCGTACCACTGTACCCCCAGCTCCTTGCCGTTGAGGCGCACGTTCGACACCCCGGCCACTTCGCCGAGGTTCAGTACGGTGCCCCGCAACTCGTCCGCGTCGAACCTCTTGCGGTAAACGGCCGTGCCCATGAAACTCGTGAATTCCGTGTCGCGCAGGTCGAGCAAGGTCTGCATGCGCGTGGATTTGGTCCATCCCTCGCGGCCGTGGCGCAGTTCCACGTCCCAGCCTTCGAGCCGCTGGGCATTCGCTCCGGCGGCGGGCAGCGGCCGCCACGGTTCGCCGTTTTTCTGCTTGTCGAACACCACGACATACGAGTCGCACGGGCCGAATTCCAGCGTGAAAGTGCCACCCTCTGAAGGAATGCGCCAACGCTCGCCGCTCTGCGTGTCGAGCAGCCACGGGTAGCGGCCTCCCGCCACTTCCGGCCCGACGCGCACTTCGGTCCGGTGCGGTTCGCGGCGGTTCGCATAGGCGAAGAAAAGTATTTCGGTGCCGTCGTCGGTGCGGTAACGGTTTTGCATCAGGTAACGGTCGGGCGACGAGAAGCCGAGGTAGTGCGGGATGCGGTACTTTTCGCACATGGCCGGATACCATGCGTAGAAATCGTCGCCTTCGGGCCGTTCAAGCAGGATGAAACGCTCCGGGTAGCCTTTGAGCTTTTCGACCCAGTCGCGCACCTCCCTGTCGCGCCGTTCGTAATCGACGAAGCCGAGCGATTTGGACGGGTAACGTTCGATGCAGAAGATGCGGCCGCCCTGCTGTACGAACGTATGGAGCTTTTCGAGCGTAGCCGGCTCGATGCCTTCGATACCCACCAGGAAGAGGGTGCCGTACTGTTTCGGGCCGTAGCACAGCTTGCCGTTTTCGACCGTCGAGCCGGCGATCACGCGTTCCGACGTGTAATCGCATCCGCCGCCGTGTTTATGGATCGCTTCCCACACCAGCGAGGTGTAGGGCACCGCCAGCGGTCCGGGGCCGGGGAACGGTTCGGTCTGTACGCCGTAGCGCGTCCACAGGTCGGGAATCGGCGTGAGCAGCGCGATGTCGGTGTACATGTCCGCGTTTTGCAACAACGTGGCCAGGCGCGCCTTGTAGGTGTTGAAGTATTTGAAGTACGGCCACCACGGGTTGTTCTCGTTGTAGTAGGAGCCGTAGCGGATCCAGCCGGGGAACGGAGCCGCGGGCGGCGAGTAGTTGAAACCGTGGTAGATCGACTGCGTGATGCCGGAGATGATGCTCTGGTCCGAACCTACTTTCAGCAGTTCGAGCGTTGCGTTGAAGACGTGGTAGGTGTTGGTCATCTCCTCGCAGCTCACGACCCGTTTGCCGGTCAGGTGCGCCGCCGAAGAGACGTATTTGTTGATCATCACGTAGCCGCGGCCCCGGCGGTAGTCGTCGTTGGGCATCTCTTCGCCGAGGCGGTGCTTGAGGTAGTTGGTCGTCCAGGCCTCCCCCTCGGGAATGTCGTAGTGCAGGCTGCTCTCGAGCGGGAAGAAGCCGCGGCCGTAGGCCTGGCCTTTCGATTTCGCTCCCTGGTCGTTGCACCATTTGCAGTAGGTCTGCGTGTAGCACTCGTCGAGCATTTCGGCCTTCAGCGTCTCGAAATCGTAGCGCACGCGGTCGATCGCCTCCTGCAGCTCGGGCGATTTCTGTGCCCCGTAGCTGTACTCCCACACGTCGCCGAGGCGGTGGGTCTTCCACAGCATCAGCGGCAGGTAGGGCATCAGGTCGTATCCGTAACGCTCCTTGAACCGGTCGGCCATAGAATCCGTCCAGTTCGACCCTTCGAGCTCCATCGAATCGGTGAGGAACGAACGGATGCGGCCCGCGAGCGGCCCGATCCGTTTTTGGATCGTGTCGGACATGTGGTCGAGGTATTTCTGCACCACATCTTTTTTCATGTGGTCGATGAACGGGCCGTCGCCTCCCGGGGCGCCGTTGATCACCCCGGCGAAATCGTGCACCTTGACCAACGCATAGAAATAGTGGTCGCCTGCTGGAACGTCGACGCGGATCAGGTCGTTGTCTTTTTGGCCGGAGAGGTCCCTGACCCGGTCGAGCGAGGAGAGCGGGTCGGGGACCAGCGAGAGCGACAGCAACTCGAACGTGCGGCTGTCGGCGGGCGTCGTCGCTTCCGGGTCGGCTCGTTTGAAAATGCTGTAGGCCGAGGTTTCGTACACGGTGGGGCCGGTGAGTTTCACCGCATCGACCACCACCACCTGCGCCCGGTCTTCGTGCGGCACGAAATCGCCGCCGTAGGGCCAGCCGGTGCCGACCATCAGATCGCAGGTCATGCCGAGCCGGTCCGCTTCGTCGAGGGTCACCTTCACCATGTCGATCCACTCGTCGCTGAGCCACTTGAGCGTCGGGATACCCGCGTCGTCGGTATCCTCCGGAAGCCCGACGGGGTAGATCTCCACGCCGCCGATGTTCGCCTCTTTCAACAGACGCAGTTCGCGCACCAGCTCGTGCGCTTCCACCTTGTTGCCGTTCCACCACCACCGTGCGAAGGGGCGGTAGCGGATGTCCGGGTTGCGGAACTGGCTGTAGATGTCGCTGTCGAAGCTGAACTGACCGCCGGCCGCCTTTGCGGCCCCGGCTGCCGCAGCCGCCTTCGCGGCGGTTTCGGCCAACGCCGGCGAGGCCGCGGAGACGAAGCCTCCGGCGGCCAGCAAGGCACTGCGTATTAAAAAGTCGCGTCTGTTCATCGGGAGAGAGGTTCGGTTGGGGTGGTTAGGTAGTGGTTTGGTTCGTATGGTTTGTGCGTCAGTTTTGGTTTCGGTGTGTCCGGTGTGTTTTCCTTGTTATTTTTCCGGACTTCCCGTTGGTATTTTTGGCGTTCGCATCCGGAAGTCCGTGCAGTCCGTGTGCGGGCGGGTAAAGGCCTGTGCGCCTATTCCGGAATGCGCACAGGCTCGGTACCTATTTTCCGGCGGAGTATAACGTCACCGGACCCTGCAGGCCCATCGACTGGGTCGGCTGTTCCTTGTTCTTGCGGTTCGTCCACTTCTGGGCCGTCGGGTTGTCGGTGAGCGTCTTCATGTAGTTGCCCATCGTGGTGACCACCTTCACTTCGATTTCGTTCTCACCCGGTTGCAGGGCGTCGGAGAGGTCGTAGACGCGGCGGCCATACCAGCGTACGCCCTGATCCTTGCCGTTGACCTTCAGTTCGGCCACGCCATACACTTTGCCCAGGTTCAGCAGCATCTTGCCGGGTTTGCTGCCCGCGTCGACGGTGGTGCGGTAGGTGACCGTGCCGGTAAAGTCCACCCACGGCGTATCTTTCAGGTCGGTCGGCTGCTCCATGCGGTCGGTCTTGGTCCATCCTTCGCGGCTGTGGTGCAACTCCACGTCCCAGCCCGTGAGCGTCCGGCTTTGCGGGCCTTCGTAGGGCAGCGGGTTCCACGCCGGCCCTTTCTTGTTCTTGTCGAAGACGATTACCAGCGAGTCGGCCGGACCCATGTCGAGCGTGTAGCCGCCCTCCTTGTCCAGTTCGATGCGCCAGCGCTTGCCGTTTTCCATGTCCCACACCCACGGGTAGCGCCCGGCGGTGATCTCGTCGGTGAAGACGATCCGGCCGCGGTAGGGATTGTGCAGGTGCGAGTTGGCCAGGAAGAAGAGCTCTTCGCCGTTGTCGCCCTGGTAGCGGTTCTGCGTGAAGAAGGGATCGGGGTTTTCGACCTTCACGTAGGGTTCGATGCCGTACTGCCGTTGTACGTCGGCGTACCATTTGATGAAATCGTTGTCGGCCGGTTTTTCGAGCAATACGAAGCGGTCGGGGAACTGTTTCAGCTTACCGATCCACTCCTGAACCTCCACGTCGTTCTGTTTGTAGTCGTGGTAACCGAGCGACTGGTGCGGAATTTTCTCGATGCAGAAGACGCGTCCTCCCTGGCTTACGAAATCATAAAGCTTCGCGAGCGTTTCGGGCCGGATGCTGTCCAGTCCCAGCAGGAAGAGTGTGCCGTACTGTTTCGGACCGTAGCACAGCTTGCCGTTTTTGACGGTCGAGTCGCCGAGCACGATCTCCGAGGTGTAGTCGCATCCGCCGCCGTTCTTGTGGATCGCCTCCCAGACGAGGGTCATGTAGGGCACGTTCAGCCGGTCGGGGAACGGCTCGGTCTTGACGCCCACTTCGCCCCACATGTCCGGATAAGCCGGCAGCAGCGCGATGTCGGTGTACATGTCGGTGTTTTGCAGCGCTGCCGAAACGCGGGCCCGGTAGCCGGTGAAGTAGGGCATGTAGGGCCACCAGTTGTTGTGCTCGCTGAAGTAGGCGCCGTAACGCACCCAACCCGGGAACGGAATGTCGGGAGGGGAGACGTTCACGCCGATCAGTACCGAGTGGGTGATACCCGAGAGGATGCTCATGTCGGATCCCAGTTTCAGAAACTCGAGCGTCGCATTGAATACCTGGTAGGTATTGGTCATCTCTTCGCAGCTCACGACCCGTTTGCCGGTCAGGTGCGCCGCCGAAGAGACGAATTTGTTGATCATCGTATAGCCCCGGCCCCGGCGGTAGTCCTCGTTACCCATCTCTTCGCCGAGACGGTGTTTGAGCCAGTTGGTCGTCCACGACTCGCCCTCGGGAATGTCGTATCCGATGCTGCTTTCCAGCGGGAAAAAGCCGCGGCCGTAAGCCTGCGCACGCGAAAGCACGCCGAGTTCTTTGCACCAGTCGAGGTAGGTGCGGTTAAAGCGTTCGCGCAGCAATTCGGCTTTGGTCAGTTCGAAGTCGTAGCGCATCCGGCGGATTTCTGCGGCGAATTCGGGGGTTTTGGCGGCGCCGTAATTGTAGTCCGAAACGTCGCCCAGGCGGCCCACCTTGAACATCATGAAGGGCAGGTAGGGGAAGATGTCGTACCCGCGCCGCTTTTTGAACTCTTCGAGGATATCGGTGGCCCAGTTGCATCCTTCGAGCTCCATCGAGTCGGTGAACATCGAGCGGATGTGCGCGCTCAGCGGCCCGGTTTTCGCCTGGATCGTGTCGGACATGTGGTGCAGGTATTTGTTCACGGCCTGCTTGTCCATGTGGTTGAGGATCGGTCCTGCGGCGCCGGGTGCGCCGTTGATCACGCTCGCGAAGGCATTGACCTTCACCAGTGCGTAGAATACGTATTTTCCGTCGGGAACATTTACCGAGATTACCTCGTTGCCGAGTTGGTCGGACAGGTCGATCACCCCTTCGAGGCCGTCCATCGGGTCGGGTACTAGCTTGAGGGCCAGCAGTTCGAACGTGCGGCCCGGGAAAGGCACCGTGACGCCCGGATCGACCGTGCTGAAGATCGCGAAGCGCGAGATTTCGAACGTGGTCGGGCCTTCGAGCTTCTGCGCGTCGATCAGTACCACCTGCGCTCGCTCGTCCCCTTTGAGGAATTCGCCGCCGAAAGGCCAGCCCGAACCGACGATCAGGTCGCAGGTCATGTCGAGTTTCTTCGCTTCGTCGAAAGTGGCTTTCAGCGCTTCGATCCACTCGTCGCTGAGCCATGTGAGCGAACGCTTGCCCATGTCGTTGTCTTCCTCGGCGATACCGATCGGGTTGATCTCGACGCCGCCGATACCGGCGGCTTTCATGACGCGCAGCTCGCGGCGCAACTCTTCGGGTTCGACTTTGTCGCCGTTCCACCACCAGCGTACGAACGGACGGTAGACTGAATCGGGGTTGGCGAATCGGTGGTAGAGTTCGGCGTCGAAACGTAACGAGCCGTCACCGGCCGCTTTTGCGGCCGCTTCGGCCATTTCGGCGGCTTCGGTGACACCCGGCAGCATCGTGACGGCGAGGCCGCCTGCTGCGAGCATGGCACTGCGGATAAGGAAAGTTCTGCGATCCATGGAAGTTTTAGATTGGGAAAATATCGGTTGGTTAGGTTTTTATTTCTGAGTCGGAGTTGCTGTCTGTATCTGTATTGGGAGTACCGGTTGTCCTATTTTATACCTGTATCTGTTTTAATATTTGTATCTGTCCGGGGCGTGCCGAGAGCTATCCGCTTGACCGGTCCGTCGGTTTTTCGGGCGGTTCCGTTTGTTTCCCGCGTCGGAACTCGGGGGGGGCGGGAAAACGGAACGGTTGCCGGGACGGACTGTAGCCGGTTTCGGTACGGTTCCCCGATTAGGACCCTGCGTCCGGGTCAGCGGACGCAGGGCAAAGGTTCGCTTATTTGCGCGGCGAGATTTTTTTGCCGTTGGGGGTGATGCTGTTGGTTACCGAAACGCCTTTCGACGCGGCGCCTTTGGTCTGCAATGCAGCGGCGGGTACGTCGATGAACGATTCATTCAGCTTCACGTTCGTGCAGCCCTCCAACACGACGCCGGCCGTGGCGGGGTTCAGCTTGCTGTCGACGGTGATGCCGGTAACGGTCACGTCGGTGCAGTTGTTGAAAATGGCCACGTCCTCGGCCGAGTTGTTCAGCAGGATGCCTTCGACGGTCACGCCGGTGCAACCGTTCATGTAGATCAGCGCGGGCACCGTGTTCTTACCGGCGGCGAGGTTGCCCTGGGCTGCCTGCGTGTTGTAGTGGCCGGTTACGAGGGTTCCCTGTCCGTCGATCAGGCCTTTGCCGGTGATGCCGATGTTTTTGGCTGTATCGGCGACGATCAGTGCGGCGGTGCCGTTCACATAGTCGTAGTCATAAGGCGACGTGGAAGCCATCAGTGCGGCGCCTTCCTTGATGACGATCGTCACGTTGCTCTTGAGGTGGATCGTGCCGGTCAGGTAGCGGCCTACGTAGAACGCCAGCTCGCCGCCGCCGTTTTCGCTGATGAAGTCTACCGCCTTCTGGATCGAGCGCGTGTTGTTGGTCGTACCGTCCGATTTCACGCCGAAGAGCGCGGCCTTATACTCCTTGGCCGAAACGGGGCTCACGGCCGTGCCGATCAGCAAGAGGGCGAGTGCGAGGAATTTCGTTTTGATCATGGTCTCTGTTTTTAAGTTGAGATTATTAATTTGTTTGCGGTTATTCCTTTACGATGCCGGTGGTCTTGTAGGTGAACACCTGTTCCTTGCCGTTGGCACCGGGTTCTTCGAATTCGACCTTGCGCAGGGTGAGGCCCTGCACGTCGTCGGTCACCAGGCCCGGACGGTAGTCGCCGGGCTTCTCGGCAATGAATTTCACGTTGTCGAAGGTGATACCCTTGGCGTGGCGAATGTAGAAACCCCAGGCCGGCAGCTCTTTGAACTGCGAGAATTCGGGATAGGTATCGCGCATTTCGGGAATACCGTCCAGTTCGGCGGGGGTCAGGCCGCGGTAAGCGAAGAGTTTATTGCCGCCGCCGGGGTAGACCATCGTGATGTTCTTGAGGGTGATGTTCTCGATCGGGTAGTCGGGCAGGCCGACGATGCTCGCGGGCGAGATGTTGCGCGGCATGTCTTCGATCGGGCCTTCGTAGTTGTAGCCGGCGTCGGGTTTGCGCAGCGGCACTTCGGCATAGACGTTCTGGATCGTCACGTTTTTCATCGACGGCTGTTTGCCTTTGCCCCAGCGGTCGCCGATGCGCAGGAAGATCACGTTGCCGGTATTGATCGAGCGCACGCCGTCCACGAGGATGTTGTCGATCAGGCCGCCGTCCACGGCTGCAAAGGTGATGGCCGAACGGTAGGTGTCGTAGATGGTGATGTTCGTCACCTTGAAATTGCGGAATCCGCCTCTCGATACGGTGCCGAATTTGAGTCCGTTGGCGCCCGAGCGTCCCACGCAGTTGTCGACTACGACATTCTGGCAGATGCTGTTCGCGTCGTGCGATTTGAAGCAGAGCACGTCGTCGGCGGCATTGAAGAACGAGTTTTTGATCACCACGCCGTCGCAGTCGACGATGTCGATGCCGTCGTTGTTCCAGTAAGAGTTCGCCTCCACGTAGATGTCGTCCACATAGACGTTCTTGCATTGGTCGTAGGTCTGGTTCCAGCTGGCCGGGTCACGCAGCGTGATGCCGGTGATCGTGACGTTCGTGCACTCGCGGAAGTAGATGTTTTCCGGGCGGTTCGTCTCGTTGGGGCGGTCCAGTTTCAGCGGGTCTTCATAAATGCCGCGCTGGATGTACTGTACCATGTTGTTGGCGGTTTTGAAACCCTGGCCGTCGATGGTACCCTTGCCGGTGATGCCGATGTTCTCCTGTTTCATGGCGAACACCATGGCCATCCAGCGTACATACGGGTCTTTCACGTAGTCGAACGGGTTGGTCGAGCCGAGCAGCACGGCGCCGCGCTCGAGGTGCAGCGTCACGTTGCTTTTCAGGTAGATCGAGCCGGTGAGGTACTTGCCGGGGCCGAAGACGAGGCGTCCGCCGCCGCGTTCGTTCACCGCGTCGATCGCGCGCTGGATCGCACCCGTGTTCAGGGTGATGCCGTCGGCCTTGGCGCCGAAGTCCGAAACCTGGTAGTCCTTGGCCGAGAGTTGCGTGGCGCCGCACAGCAAGGCGATGGCTAATGCGAGAAATTTGAGCTTAGTCATGGTTTGTTATTTATTGATTTGAATGTTAGTCGTTTGGTAAGTATGGATCTGTTTTTTCTTTGCTCCCGGTTCTTCGAAGGTGACATCTGCGAGGCTCAGGCCCTTCACGTCATCGGTGACGATCGCCGGGCGGTAGTCACGGTTTTTGGCAATGAACTTCACGTTGTCGAAAGCGATATCCTTCGCGTGGCGGATGTAGAAGCCCCATGCGGGCAGCTCCTTGAATTGCGAAAATTCGGGATAACGGTCGGCCATCTCGGGGATCGCGTCGAGCTCCTTCGCGCTGGTGCCCACCTTCGCGTAGTAGGGATTGCCGCCGCCCGGGGTGACGATCGTGACGTTTTCGAGTTTCACGTTCCGGATGTCGTACCCTTTCAGGCCGACGATGCTTGCGGGCGAGATGTTGCGCGGCAGGTCTTCCACCGGGCCTTCGTATTCGTAACCCGCGTCGGGCTTGCTGTCCGAGAGTTCGCAGTACATGTTCCGGATCGTGACTCCGTCGATCGAACCCACCGAACCTTTGGTCCAGCGGTTGCCGATACGCAGGAAGATCGCGTTGCCCACGTTGTATGCGTAAAGGCTGTCGACGAGGATATTCTCGACGACGCCTCCGTCCGGCGTGGCGATCGTGAAGGCCGAGCGGAAGGTGTCGTATACCTTATTGTTGATGATGCGGATATTCTTGTAGCCGCCGGCGCTTACCGTGCCGAACTTGATGCCGCTCGCGCTCGAGCGGGCTACGCAGTTGCGGATTTCGATGTTCTCGCACATGTGCTCGTGGCTGTGCGACTTGAGGCAGATACCGTCGTCGGTCGCGTCGATGAACGAATTGGTGACGGTGGTGTTGCGGCAGTCGACGATGTCGAGCCCGTCGTTGTTCCAGTAGGCCTTGCTGTCGACGGTGATGCCGTTGATCTTCAGCCGGTCGCACTGGTCGTAAGTCTGCACCCAGTCGCCCGAGTTCTTCAGCGTGATGCCGTCGATGGTGACGTCTTTGCATTCGCGGAAATAGAGCGTCCGTGCGCGGCGCGATCCATCGGGCCGGTCGTATTTGGCCGGGTCGTTGATGATCCCTTTCTGGATCTGGTCGAGCAGGTTATACGACGCCTCGCGGCCCTGGCCGTCGATGACCCCCTTGCCGGTAATCGCGACATTGTCGACCTTAACCGCCCGCACCAATGCGCAGTAGGAACTGTCGATCGGGTAGTCGTACGGGTTCGTCGAACCGAGCAGTACGGCGCCTTCGTTGAGCTGGATCGTGACGTTCGAGCGCAGGTTGATGCTGCCGGTCAGGTAACGGCCCACGTAGAAGACGAGGCGTCCGCCACCCTCGGAGTGGATGTAGTCTATCGCCTTCTGGATCGAGGAGGTGTTCAGCGTCGTACCGTTGGATTTGATGCCGAAGAGCGAGGCGTTGTAATCCTTCGCCCCCAGTTGCATCGCACACAGGACGGCCAGTGCTGAGAGAATAAACTTTTTCATGAATCGTTGTTGGTTTGAGAGAGTTTTTTGAAAAATTGAAGTTTATTGGCAGTAGTCCGGGGCAGCCTGTCCGCTGCCCCTGTGAATTATCTCTGCAGCTTGTTTAGACAATTTTATTTGTATAGCGTTACCGGTCCGAGGATGCCCAGCGACAGGGTCGGCCACTCTTTCCTGCCGGCGGTGAACTTCTGGGCAGTGGCGTTGTCGGTGAGCGTATGCATGTAGTTGCCCAGGACGGTGACCACGCGCACCTCGATCTCGTTGCTGCCGGTGTGTAGCTGATCGGCGATGTCGTAAATGCGGTTGCCGTACCATTTCACGCCGCAGTCCACGCCGTTGACGAGCACCTGCGAGATGCCGTAGACTTTGCCCAGATTCAGGACGGTGTCCCCGGCGTTCGAGCTGTTCACGTCGAACTTCGTGCGGTACACGACCGTTCCGGCGAAATCTTTCCATTCGGTCTCCTTCAGGTCGGTGGGCGTCTCCATCTGCGTGGTTTTGACCCATCCTTCACGGGCATGGTGCAGTTCGACCTGCCAGTTTTTAAGCGTCAGCGCGTTCGGGGCGCTGACGGGCAGCGGTTTCCACGGCTCGCCCTTAGACACCTTGTCGAAGACGATGAAGAGGGTTTCGGCCGGGCCGAGTTCCAGTTCGAAGCTGCCGTCGGTGAGCGTGATGCGGTAACGCTTGCCGGTATCGGGATCCCAAATCCACGGGTAACGGCCCCGCGTAATCTCCGGCGAGAAGGTGATCTTGCTCTTGTAGGGGTTGTGCATGTGCACGTTGGCCAGGAAGAAGAAGGTGTTGCCGTCGCCGCCGTTCCAACGTGTCTGCAGGAAGAAGCGGTCGGGGTTCTCGACGGTCATGTAGTGCGGCAGGTTGTACTGGCCGATCAGCTCCTGGTACCATTCGAGGAACTTGTTGTCCTCGGGTTTTTTGACGAGGATAAAGCGGTCGGGGTAGGCCTGCAGTTTCTTGATCCACGCCTGTACCTCGGCGTCGCGCTTTTTGTAATCTTTGAAGCCGAGCGACTTGGACGGGTATTTTTCGATGCAGAAAACGCGGCCGCCCTGGGAAACGAACTCGTGAATCTTCGCGAGCGTCGAGGGGGCGGTGCTGGTCACTTCGGGTAGGAAGAGCGTGCCGTACTGTTTGGGACCGTAGCAGAGCTTGCCGTTCTTAACCGTCGAGGCGTTCAGTACGATCTCCGAGGTGTAGTCGGCGGCGCCGCCGTTCTTGCAGATCGCTTCCCATATTAAAGAGGTGTAAAGGACGTTCAGCGTGCCGGGGAACGGGTCGGTCTGCACGCCGATCTCGCCCCACATGTCGTAGTTGGGCGGCAGGATGATCATGTCGGTGTACATGTCCGCGTTCTGGAACTGCGACGAGAGGCGCCCCTTGTAAGCGTTCAGGTACTTGAAGTAAGGCCACCAGGTGTTGTTCTCGTTGTAGTAGGAACCGTACTGCACCCAGCCGGGGAACGGCGCGTCGGCCGGCGAGTAGTTGAAGCCGTGCCATACCGAGTGCGTGATGCCGGAGACGGCGCTCATGTCCGAGCCGATTTTGATCAGCTCGAGCGTTGCGCGGAAGGCGAGGTAGGTATTGGTCATCTCCTCGGCGCTGACGATGCGCTTGCCGGTAAGGTGCGCGGCCGAAGAGACGTATTTGTTGATCATCGTGTAGCCCCGGCCTGCGCGGTATTCGTCGTCGCGCATCTCTTCGCCGAGGCGGTGCTTGAGCCAGTTGGTCGTCCACGATTCGCCCTCGGGGATCGAATAGCCCATGCTGCTCTCGAGCGGGAAGAAGCCGCGGCCGTAGGCCTGCGCGCGCGAGAGCACTCCGAGGTCCTTGCACCAGCCGGTGTAGGTGTCGGTGAAGCGTTCCTTGAGCAGTTCGGCCTTCGTCAGTTCGAAATCGAAGCGCACGCGCTGCAGCTCGGCTTTGAACTCGGGCGTCTTTTCCGCTCCGTAATTGTAGTCGAGCACGTCGCCCAGGCGGCCCACCTTGAACATCATGAAAGGAAGGTAAGGCATCAAGTCGTAACCGCGGCGCAGGCGGAACTGCTCGGCGAAGTCGCCCGTCCAGTTCGATCCCTCGAGCTCCATCGAGTCGGTGAACATCGCGCGGACGTAGTTCTTCAGCGGGCCGATCCGGTTCTGGATCGTGTCGGCCATGTGGTCGAGGTACTTGCGCACGGCCTTCTTGTCCATGTGGTTGAGGATCGAACCGGCGGCTCCCGGCGCGCCGTTGATCACGCAGGCGAACGAATTGACCTTCACCAATGCGTAAAATACGTATTTCCCCTCGGGTACGTCGACCGAAATCACCTCTTTGCCGATCTGGTCCGAGAGGTCGATCGCCTGGTCTATGCCGCTCATCGGGTTGGGAACCAGCTTCAGCGACATGATTTCGAACGTGCGCAGCGGATTGACGTCCGTCACGCCCGGATCGACGGTTTTGAATATCGTGAACTTCGAGATTTCGAACGTGGTCGGTCCCTCGATCTTCTCGGCGTCAACCAATACGACCTGTGCGCGCTCCTCGGGGGTGAGGTCTTCTGAGCCGAAAGGCCAGCCCGAACCTACGAGCAGGTCGCAGGTCATGCCGATTTTCTTCGCTTCGTCGAACGTGACCTTCAGTGCGTCGATCCACTCGTCGCTGAGCCAGCGCAGCGACTTTTTGCCCAGGTCGTCGCCCGTGGTGGGGAATGCGATGGGGTTGATCTCGACGCCCGCGATGCCGGCTTCCTTGAGCAGGTGCAGTTCGCGGACCAGTTCCGCAGCTTCGACCTTATCGCCGTTCCACCACCAGCGTACGTAGGGGTGGTATTTGAACTCGGAATTCTTGAAACGTTTGTAAGCTTCGGAATCGAAACTCAGCGAGCCGGTTTCGGCGGCTTTGGCTGCGGCCTCGGCCAGGGTGGGGGAAAGTGCGGCTACGAGGGTGCCTGTTGCCAGCATGGCGCTCCGGAGAAGGAAGGTTCTTCTGTCCATGATAGGTTGTGTGAGGAGATTTAAGTTATGTTGTAGTATAATGTTTTGTCGATACCTGGCTGCCGGACCCTGTGGCCGTGCGGTCGAAGCGTCTCGCGGCACCGCCCGTCGTCCTGCTGTTTCCGTTCCGGGTTGCCTGCCGCGTGTGTTGCCTCCGGTCGGGCGACTCGGTCTGTCCCTGCAACGGTTCGTTCTGGTCTGCCGCGCTGCCGCGCCGTGATTTGCGTTTGTTCCCCGTCTGCCTCCGCCTCCTGGACCGTCCGCGTTTTCAGAACAGAACGCCCCGAAAATACCGAACGGCGTTCCGGACGTGATCCGCTCCCGGGAGTGCCTCCTGTGCCCGTTCCGCAGCGAAAAACGCCGGTGGGAAACGGAGAAAATCATCCGCTTGGGCGGGTGATTTTGAGGATTTTGACACTCCGGAAGCGCCTTACGGCACGGCCGAAACTCCACGAAGTTAGCGATAATTTACGGGTTTTCATAGCCTTTGCATGCATTATTAACATATTTCAGGAATTTTGTTCGATCCTCGAACCGGCTTCAGAGGGGCCCTGAAGGCCGAAATGTCCTGATTCTGACCGGAGACCGAGCCTTCGTCCGGTCATCTCCCGGAACGGGTTTCCGGTCCCTGTCGTTCTTCGCCCGCGGTATTCCGCGGAACGGCCGCGCGGGATTGTGAAATATCGGCCGGATTTTGTAAATTTGTGCTCTCCGGTTCCTTCTCCCCCGCCTGTCCCGGAACGGCAGTTGCCGCAAACCCTCAAAAAACGTAACGCATGAACGCTACCCCGAAAGTGACCTTCGCCCTGTTGTCCCTGGCCGCTGCGCTGTCGTCGGCGCCCCTGTCGGCGCAGGATAAATTCGCCGATATCGCCACCGCCCGCTACCAGCTGCGCAGTACGTTGGTCGAACCGGCGCCGCCGGAACTCCCGCAAAAGTTCCTGCCCGTGGAGAACGATCCGCAGGCTGCTTTCCGGCCGATGCATACCCTCTCGACCGGGGCTGAGTTGAAGGCCGAATTGGCGAAGCTGCGGGAACAGTACGCCCTTTATATGAAAGACGTGGCCCCGGCGCTGCCGGTTTCCCGCGCGAGCGTGCCGCTCGACGTGTTCGACTGGCGGATCGGGACGGAAGCCGATGCCGGTGATTTCGCCGCGGTCGAGCGCGGCGAAGGCGAATGGACCGCAGTGAAGATTCCGCACTACGGAGCGCCGCTGGGCCGTGCGGTGACCTACTACCGCAAGGTGGTCGACCTTTCGCCCGCGATGTTCCGCGCGGGGGCGCTGTTCATCTGTTTCAAAGGGGTGGATTACAAGGCCGAAGTCTACGTGAACGGCACGCTGGCCGGTACGCATACCGGCTTCTTCGCGCCGTTCGAGTTCAACATCGCGAAACTGGCCCGCCCGGGCAAAAACACGATTCTCGTGAAGGTTAGCAACGACTATACGACGACCGGCAATTCGTTGGGCGGCGAGAACGTGCGCGGTGACAAAATCTATGCGGCTACGGGTCCCGGTTACGACGAACCGGTGCAGGGATGGCACCACTGTCCCGCCGGTATGGGCATCTACCAGACCTGCCGCATCGAGGCCCGTAACCCGATGCACGTAAACGACCTGTTCGTGCGTCCGCTGCCCGAAGAGAACCGGGCCGAGGCGTGGGTGGAAATAAATAATTTCAACGAAACGCAAGAAAACGTGAAGCTGGTCGTCTCGGTATACGGACAGAACTTCGAACAGACGATCCTCAAAGAGATGGAATACATTCCGTCTTCGACCTTTATCCCCGGCGTGGGCGACCTTGCCAAACCGACCGACAACCAGGCGGTGCGGCTCAAGATGGGGCACGGGGTCAACTACCTGCGCATCCCCCTCGACATGACCGGTTTCCGCTGGTGGAATCCGGACACGCCGTGGCTCTACCAGTTGCAGGTGACCGTACAGGACGAGCAGGGCAACGAACTCGACGCGGCCAAGCAGCAGTTCGGCATGCGCAGTTTTACGATGGACACCGTTTCGGTGCCGCGCGGGCGCATGTACCTGAACGGAGAGCAGATCCGCCTGCGGGGAGCCAACACGATGGGGCACCTGCAGCAGTGCGTAATCAGGGGCGACACGGCCCAGCTCATCGACGACATCCTGCTGGCGAAGCTCTGCAACATGAACTACCTGCGCCTCACGCAGCGGCCCGTCCAGCCCGAAATTTACGAATGGTTCGACAAACTGGGATTGCTCAACCAGACCGACCTGCCGTTGTTCGGCAGCCTGAGGCGAAACCTGTTCTCCGAAGCGGTGAAGCAGGCCGAAGAGATGGAGCGCCTCGTGCGCAAGCATCCCAGCACGATCATGGTGAGTTATATCAACGAACGTTTCCCGAATGCCGAGGGGCAGCCGCAGCGCAGTTTCGGCGAGTTGGCCGAATACGAACGGCTCTTCACGGCGCTCGACCAGGCGGTGCTGATCACCAACCCCGACCGCGTGATCAAGGCGGGCGACGGCGATTACGATCCGCCCTCGCCGGGCCTGCCCGACAGCCATTGCTATAACGGCTGGTACAACGGCCACGGCCTCGGCCTGGGCAAGATGCACCGCGGTTACTGGCAGTCCGTCAAACCGGGGTGGCTCTATGCGTGCGGCGAGTTCGGTTCCGAAGGACTCGACCCCGAGGAGGTGATGTACAAATACTATCCGAAAGGGTGGCTGCCCGTGAAGGGGGACGAAAAGAGCTGGACGGCGAACCTGATCCCGCAGGCGCAGACGCACCGTTTCCATTATATGTGGTACAACACGCAGGACAACCTGCACGATTGGGTGCGGGCGAGCTGGGACCACCAGGAGTGGGTGACCAAGTTCACGACCGAGGCCTTCCGCCGCGACGGGCGGATGGTTTCGTTCGCGATCCACCTCTTTATCGACGCGTTTCCGTCGGGCTGGATGAAGACGATCATGGATGTCGACCGGGGGCCGAAACCGGCTTACTTCGCTTACCGCAACGCGCTCGCGCCGCTGATGACTTCGCTGCGTACCGACCGCTGGACGTTTTTTCCCGGCGAGCGGGTGAATGTCGAAGCGTGGGTCTGCAACGACCGCAACGATGCGCCGCAAGACTATACGCTGCACTACCAGCTCGAAAAAGAGGGCCGGGTGGTGTGGGCCCACAGCGTGCGTGCCGACATTCCCCGGAACGATTCCCGTTTCCAGGGATTTATCGACTTTGAGGCCCCGAAGGTGGGTAAACGCACTGCATATCAGCTCCGCATCTCGCTGAACGATGCTGCGGGCAATCCCGTGCACCAGAACGTCGAGACGATCGAGGTTTTCCCGGCGCTGAAAAAGAGCGCGGCGAAGGTCTGTGCCGTGGGCGACAAGGCGGCGGAGCTGGCCGCCGCAGCGGGCGCGGTTACGGTGCCGTCGCTCTCCGGGGCGCAGGTGATGCTTTGTGACGATATCGCGGCGTACAACAAGGACAAGGAGGCGATCGACGCATGGGTGGCTGCAGGCGGCAAACTGGTGCTGCTGGAGCTTCCTGCGGGCGACTACCGCATCGGCGCCGGTGACGTGAAGGTCGAGCGTACGACCATGGGCGAATACTATTTCGCCTCGCCCGAAGTGCCGCATCCGCTGATGAAGGCTTTCAAGCCGATGGATTTCAAGATGTGGTACGATCCCGCTGCGGGCTATGTACAGCCGTTGCTGGGCCACACCGTGTCGGCTCCCGGCTGGACGCCGCTGCTGCTGAGCGGCAATTCGAGCTGGGTCGAGGACCGGGGCCCCGTGATGGCGGCCTGCGAGCTGCGCCACGGCAAGGGACTGTTCCGCATCAGCGAGGTGAAGCTCGCCGGGCGTACGGTCAATCCGGTGGCAGGTTATTTTGCCGATATTTTGATTAACAGGTAAAAAATCGAATTTACCCTGTCCGTTCCGGATGGACTGTGCGTTTTAAGTGTGTGCGGGTTGTTTGCGGCCGGTTCCAGGTGATGCAGGGCCGTAGTTTCCGTAACGGCGGCCTTTCCTGGGTGGACGTATTCGTGTCCGTTTTGGTGTTAGGGATGTTAGGATATCCCGGTGTAATGTTCGATTTGTCGTTTTTGGGCGTAAAAAACATCTCTCCGGGATAACAAACCGGATGGGATGTCGTTAATAATTATTAGTTTTGCACGGTGTTTCGTAAAGTTTCAAACGATTATAATCAATTTGTTGGTAAGCATATGGAAAAAATGAAGAAAAGGAAAGCCATCGGGGCTTTCGTGAAAGGCGCAGCGTACTCGCTGACCGCTTTGCTGGCGTTCTCCTGCGGAAATTCGCAACAGGGAGGCATGCCCGCGCTCTCTTTGGCTGTAATGACTGTTGAACCTACGAGTCAGGAGCTCAACAGTGCGTATCCCGCTACGATCAAAGGGCAACAGGATATCGAGATCCGTGCGCGCGTGAGCGGTTACATCACCAAACTTTGCGTGGACGAAGGAGCAGTGGTACACAAGGGACAACCGTTGTTCCTGATCGACGCCGTGCCGTACCAGAAGGCGGTACAGGCCGCCGAGGCCGCCGTGGAGGTAGCCAAAGCCAATGTGGCCACTACCCAGTTGACCGTCGACAGCAAGACCGAACTGCACGCACAGAATATTATCAGCGATTACGACCTGCAGACCGCCAAAAACTCTCTGGCATCGGCCAAAGCCGCGCTGGCACAGGCCGAAGCCCAGTTGGCAAGCGCCCGCAACGACCTTTCCTATACGACGATCACCAGTCCTTCGGACGGAGTGGTCGGCACGATCCCGTTCCGTGTGGGCAGCCTGGTGGGCACCACCACGCAGGAGCCGCTGACCGTCGTTTCCGACATCAACAAGATGTTCGTCTATTTCTCGATGAACGAGAAGCAGTTGTTGGCGCTGACCCGCCAGAAGGACGGTTCGGTGAACAGCATGATCGGTGCGATGCCCGAGGTGCAGCTGCAACTGGCCGACGGAACGATGTATCCTGCCAAAGGCAAGATCGAAACCCTCAGCGGCGTGATCGACCTTTCGACCGGCGCCGTGCAGATGCGCGCCACCTTCCCCAACGCACAGCGCCTGCTGCGCAGCGGCGGTACGGGTACGGTGCTGATTCCGAGCGTTCTCGATTCTGCCCTGCTGATCCCGCAGAGCGCCACTTATGAAGTGCAGGATAAGAAATTCGTTTATGTACTGGGCGACAGCTCGAAGGTGAAGAATACCGAAATCACGGTGTTCCCGCTCGATAACGGCAAGCAGTACGTGGTGACGTCCGGTCTGAAACCGGGTGAACAGGTGGTTGTCGAAGGTGTGGCGACGTTGCGTGACGGCATGCCGATCCAGCCGATCACTCCCGAGCAGTCCGCAGCCAAAGTGCAGGCGATGACCCAGCAGATGCAACAGGCAGCCGCCGCACAGAAATGATCCGATAAAACGAAGAAAACCTTATGAAATTAGATAGATTTATCAACCGCCCGGTGCTGTCGACGGTGATTTCGATCCTCATCGTCATCCTGGGCTTGCTGGGGCTGATGTCGCTGCCGGTGGAGCAGTATCCCAATATCGCCCCCCCGACGATCCGGGTGAATACCACCTATACCGGTGCGAACGCCCAGACTGTGCTGAACAGCGTGATCGCTCCGCTGGAGGAGCAGATCAACGGTGTGGAGAACATGGATTACATGACCTCCACCGCCACCAATACCGGTGATGCGACGATCACCGTCTACTTCAAGCAGGGTGTCGACCCCGACATGGCGGCCGTCAACGTGCAGAACCGTGTGGCCAAGGCGCAGGGTTTCCTGCCTGCCGAGGTAACGCAGGTCGGTGTCATCGCCGAGAAGCGACAGACCAGTATGCTGCTGATCTTCTCGCTTTACAGTTCCGACAACCGGTACGACCAGCAGTTCCTCGAAAACTATGCGAACATCAACGTCGTGCCCGAGGTTAAGCGTATTCCCGGTGTGGGCGATGCGATGGTGATGGGTGCCGACTACTCGATGCGTATCTGGCTCAAGCCCGATGTGATGGCCGAGTACAAACTGATGCCGTCCGACGTGTCGGCGGCGCTGGCCGAACAGAATATCGAGGCTGCGCCCGGCCAGTTCGGCGAGCTGGGCGACCAGTCGTTCCAGTATGTGATGCGCTATAAGGGGCGCCTGCAGACCGAGCAGGAGTTCGAGGATATCGTGATCCGAGCCAATGCCGACGGCGAAGTGTTGCGGCTCAAGGATATCGCCAATATTGAGCTGGGCCGTCTGACTTACGGATTCAGTAATAATGTGAATGGGCATCCGGGTGTGTCGGTGATTATCTTCCAGACCGCCGGTTCGAATGCTACGGCCATTATCCAGAACGTCGAGAAATACCTCAAGAGCATCGAAAATACGCTTCCTCCCGGTGTCGAGGAAGAGGTGCTGATGAGTGCGAACGATTTCCTCTTCGCATCGATCGAAGAGGTGATCAAAACGCTGCTGGAGGCCTTCCTGCTCGTGGTGATCGTCGTGTACGTCTTCCTGCAGGATTTCCGCTCGACATTGATCCCGATGATTGCCATCCCGGTGGCGTTGATCGGTACCTTCTTTATGCTTTACCTGATCGGGTTCAGTGTGAACCTGCTGACCCTCTGCGCGATGGTGCTGGCTATTGCGATTGTGGTCGACGATGCGATCGTCGTCGTCGAGGGTGTCCATGCCAAGTTGGACCAGGGGTATAAATCGGCTAAGAAAGCCTCTATCGATGCGATGAGCGAGCTTGGCGGCGCGATCGTTTCGATTACGCTGGTGATGATGGCCGTGTTCATTCCGGTGAGCTTCATGACCGGTACGTCGGGTACTTTCTACCGCCAGTTCGGTTTGACGATGGCTATCGCTATCGGTTTGTCGGCTATCAATGCACTGACGCTGAGCCCTGCGCTTTGCGCACTGTTCCTCAAACCTCACGATCCGGATAAGGAGAAAAAGAGCACTTTCGTAAGCCGTTTCCATGCCGGATTCAATACGGCATATGCTACGCTGCTTCAGAAATATAAGAAGAGCGTGCTCTTCTTCGTGCACCACCGTTGGATGACTTTCGGCATTATCGGCGCGGGTATCGTGCTGCTGGTGTTCCTGATGAAAATCACCCCGACCGGTTTGGTGCCTAACGAGGATACCGGTACCGTCTTCGCGGTAGTCGATACGCCTCCGGGCACCTCCCAGGAGCGTACCGAAGAGTTGCTGATGAAGGTCGATAGCCTGATCTCGGCGAATCCGGCCGTCAAATCGCGTTCGATGATCACCGGCTACAGTTTCATTGCCGGACAGGGTAACACCTACGGAACGATTATCGTCAAATTGAAAGACTGGGGTGAGCGCGACGGCAAAAAGGGACAGGACCTGAATTCGGTGATCGGCTCGCTTTACGTACAGTCGAAAATGGGTGTTTCCGATGCGAACGTATTGATCTTTGCCCCGCCGATGATTCCGGGATACAGCGCTACCAACGGTTTCGAGCTGAACCTGCAGGACAAGACCGGCGGTGACCTGGATAAATTTTTCGGCATCGCCCAGCAGTTCCTTGCGAAGCTGAACCAGCGTCCCGAGATCGCGGCTGCACGCACGTCGTTCAACCCGACGTTCCCGCAGTACATGATCGATATCGATGCGGCCAAGTGTAAGAAGGCCGGTATCAGTCCGCGCGATATCCTGACGGCGTTGCAGGGTTATTACGGCGGCCTGTACGCATCGAACTTCAACCGTTTCGGTAAGCTGTACCGCGTGATGATCCAGGCCGATCCGAAGTACCGGATCAGTCCCGAGACGCTGAACCAGGTGAAAATCCGGAATGGCAGCGAGATGGCGCCGATCACGCAGTTCCTGACGCTGAAAAAAGTGTACGGACCGGATAACATCAACCGTTTCAACATGTATACTTCGATGAGCGTCAACGGTTCTCCGAATGCCGGGTACAGTTCCGGAGAGGCGATCCAGGCGATCAAAGAGGTGGCAGCCGAGACGCTGCCGCAGGGTTACGGCTTCGAATTTTCGGGTATGACCCGTGAGGAGTCGTCGACCGGTACCAGCACCACAGCATTGATTTTCGTGCTTTGTCTGGTATTCGTTTACCTGTTGCTGAGTGCGCAGTACGAAAGTTACATCCTGCCGCTGGCCGTGCTCTTCTCGATTCCGTTCGGTCTGGCCGGTTCGTTTATCTTCGCGCAGTTCATGCATGTGGATAACAACATCTACCTGCAGATCGCACTGATCATGCTGATCGGCCTGCTGGCCAAGAATGCGATCCTGATCGTAGAGTTCGCACTCGACCGGCGTAGACAGGGCATGAGTATCCTCTGGTCGGCAATCGCCGGTTCGGCTGCGCGTCTGCGCCCGATCCTGATGACTTCGCTCGCACTGGTGATCGGCCTGCTGCCGATGATGTTCGCGTCGGGTGTCGGCGCCAACGGCAACAGTACGATCGGTACGGGTGCCATTGGCGGTATGTTGATCGGTATGTTGACTCAGATCTTCATCGTGCCGGTGCTCTTCGTAGCTTTCCAGTCGCTGCAGGAGCGGTTTACGCCGATGGAGGTAGAGCCGGAGCCCGAAGAGATCGAGGCTGAGATCGAAAAGCTCGTTTAGTGGGAGTGATTGTGAAATTTTAAGTAAATGACCGTTATGAAAATCCAATACAGAATCTTGTTGGCGGGGCTTTCGGCAGCGATGTTGCTGAGCAGTTGCAACATTTATCGCAACTACAGCCGTCCCGACGAGGTGACTACCGCGGGTATGTACCGCGACACGCTCTCGGCGGCCGACACGCTGCGCGGGGATACGACCTCGATGGGCAACCTGCCCTGGCAGGAGGTGTTCCGCGATCCTTACCTGCAGAGCTTGATCGCGCAGGGCCTCGAGCACAACCTCGACCTGCAGACCGCACGGCTCCGGGTCCAGGAGGCCGAAGCCAGCCTGCAGGCCGCACGGCTCTCTTACGTGCCGTCGTTCAACCTCAATCCGAACGGTGCGCTTTCGTGGTATGAGAACGGCCGCCGCCAGTGGACCTACCAGGTTCCGGCCGCTGCGAGCTGGGAGGTCGACCTGTTCGGCCGCCTGCTGAACTCCAAACGCGGCGCACGTGCCGCGTTGATGCAGAGTGAAGCTTACGCACAGGCTGTCCGCACGCAGGTGATCGCGTCGATCGCGAATACCTATTATACGCTGCAGATGCTGAACCAGCAACTGGCGATCAGCGAACAGACCGTGATCTCGTGGCGCAAGAGCGTCGAGACGATGAAGGCCCTCAAACTGGCCGGAAGCGTCAATGAAGCGGCTGTGGTACAGAGCCAGGCGAACTGCTATGCGATCGAGGCTTCCTTGCCCGATCTGCGGCAGAATGTCCGTGAGGTCGAAAACACGCTGTCGAACCTGCTGGGTGTCGCTCCGCAGTCGATTGAGTGTCCCGGAGTGTTGGCCGACCAGTCGATTCCGTCGACCCTTTCGGCCGGCGTACCCGTGCAAATGCTGAGCAACCGTCCCGACATCCAGTCGGCCGAAGCCGCGTTGATGGCCGCCTACGCCGCGACGAACGTGGCCCGTTCGGCGTTCTATCCGAGCCTGACGATCAGCGGGGCCGCCGGATGGACCAACTCGCTGGGCAATATGGTCATCAATCCGGGTAAGGCGATCGCCAATGCCGCAGGCTCGCTGCTTATCCCGATCTTCAACCAGGGGAAGAACCGTGCGCAACTGCGTATAGCGAAAGCCCAGCAGCAGGAGGCGCTCAACGCGTTCCAGCAGAGTATCCTCTCAGCCGGCAGCGAAGTGAGCAATGCGCTTTACCAGTATAAAGCCGCCGGAGACAAAAGTGCTTCGCGCAAAGAGCAGATCCATTCGCTGGAGCTGTCGGTGAACTACACGCAGCAGTTGTTGCAGTTGGGCACTTCGACCTACCTCGAGGTGCTGACCGCCCAGCAGTCGTTGCTGAACGCCCAGCTGACGCAGGTGTCGGACGACTTCCAGAAGATGCAGGCCGTGGTGAACCTTTACCAGGCTTTGGGCGGCGGCCGTGACATGAGCGTAAAGATCGGCTCGAAAGCCGCTGAAAAAGCGGTGAAGGCAGAAGGCAAGAAGTTTCGCAAGGAGTTCCGCCAGAACAACAAATAGTCCTTGTAGTGGTTGGACCTGTTGAAGGTCGGACGGTTGAATACGATTGTTTTCGGCGTCCCGGTTGATTCGGGCCGCGAGAATGAAAATAAAAAGCTCCGGTACGCACCGGAGCTTTTTATTTATAACAGAAGGTATCGGCTTGTCGGCTGAATTAGACGATTGATTGATTGATTGATTGATTGATTGATGGATGGATGGATGGATGGATGGATGGATGGATGGATGGATGGATGGATGGATGGGCAAACCTGAAAACAGGGATAGCTGTCCTGTCCCGGAAGGAGGACATGGCCATATATATGCTATTATCTGCGGATTAAGGATCACTGTAAATCGAAATCAGCGGGGGCGTAATTTACGCCCCCGCTGATGGGTGTCTGTGAATCAACCGGTTTGCCGGTCGTCGTACGGATTAATTCGCAGCCGTCTCGCCGCCCATCATGTCGAGCAGTTCGTTGGTGATCGCCTGCTGGCGCGACTTGTTGTACTGGATTTTCAGCTCCTGAAGCAGCGCTGTCGCATTGTCGGTCGCCATCTGCATCGCGATTGTGCGGGCCGCATGTTCCGCAGCTGAAGAATCGAGCAGGATCGTGAAGATCTTAAGGCTCAGTACCTGCGGAACCAGTGTCTGCACCACTTCCGCCGCGCTCGGTTCGACGATGTAGTCGGGCCGGTATTGGTCGGGGGCCTGCTGCGGTTCTTCCGGCATTTCAACGGGCAGGTACTGTTCGTCGGTCATCACCTGTACGGCCGTGCTTTTGAAATGGTTGTAGATCAACTCCACGCGGTCGACTTCGCCCTTTTCAAACATCTCCATCAACTGTTCCGCCAATTCGGCAGCGGCCTGGTAGTCCGGTTTGTCGATCATCGACTGGTAGCTGCCTTGAGGTTCGTAGCCCTCTTTTCTGACTGCTTTCTCCACTTTTTTGCCGATGGGGTAGATCAGGATGTTCTCGCGGCCCAGCGACTGGTAATCTTCGAGCCGGGCATTGAGCTTTTTGATCACATTCGCGTTGAAAGCGCCGCAGAGCGACGTGTTCGACGAGACGGCCACCAACGCCACGCGCTGTACTTCGCGCTCGCGGGCCAGCGTCGAGTCGACCTGTACGCCCGAGGTAAGGAACCCCGCGAGCATGCTGTTGAGTTTCTTCTCATAGGGCAGCATGCTCTCGATGGCCGCCTGCGCCCGGTGCAGCTTGGCCGAGGCCACCATCTTCATCGCCGAAGTAATCTTCAGCGTGCTGTTGACCGATGCGATTCTTGCTTTGACCTCCTTGAGCGATGCCATGGCCTATGCGGTTTTGAGCGATGCGGCTACCAACGCGGCCACTTCGTCGAGTTTTGCGGTGATCTTATCGTCGATAACACCTTTTTGCAGCGTTTCGAGTACATCCGTACCCTGCAGGTTATTGATCAGGGCTTTTTCGAAGTCGTGCACCTTGTCCAGGGGGACGTCTTTCAGCAAGCCGTGGACACCGCAGTAGAGGATTGCGATCTGCTCCCCGACAGGCATCGGCGAGTATTGCGGTTGCACGAGCAGCTGCGTATTCTTCTGTCCCTTGTCGATCGTCTGTGCGGTAACCGGGTCCATATCGCCGCCGAATTGCGTGAAGGCCTCCAGTTCGCGGTATTGCGCCTGGTCGATCTTCAGCGTTCCGGCCACTTTCTTCATCGCTTTGACCTGTGCGTTGCCGCCCACGCGGGATACCGAGATGCCGACGTTGATCGCCGGGCGGATACCCTGGTTGAAAAGGTCGGTTTCGAGGAAGATCTGGCCGTCGGTGATCGAGATCACATTCGTCGGAATGTAGGCCGACACGTCGCCCGCCTGCGTCTCGATGATCGGCAGTGCGGTGAGCGAACCGCCGCCCTTGACTTTCCCTTTGAGGCTTTCGGGCAGGTCGTTCATCTGTTCGGCCACCTCCTGCTGGTTGATGATCTTCGCCGCACGCTCCAGCAGGCGCGAGTGCAGGTAGAAGATGTCGCCCGGGTAGGCCTCGCGGCCCGACGGACGGCGCAGGATCAGCGACACCTCGCGGTAGGCGACGGCCTGTTTCGACAAGTCGTCGTAAACGACCAGCGCATCGCGGCCCGTGTCGCGGAAATATTCGCCGATGGCGGCGCCCGCGAACGGCGCGAAATATTGCAGTGCGGCAGGGTCGGCGGCCGTGGCGGCTACGACGATCGTGTAGTCCATGGCGCCTTTCTCCCGCAGGGTGTTGACCAGCGCGGCTACCGTAGAGCCCTTCTGGCCGATGGCCACATAGATGCAGATGACCGGTTTGCCCGCGTCGAAGTTCGTTTTCTGGTTCAGGATCGTGTCGATCGCGATCGAGGTTTTTCCGGTCTGGCGGTCGCCGATGATCAGTTCGCGCTGTCCGCGGCCGATCGGAATCATCGCGTCGATCGCCTTGAGTCCGGTTTGCAGCGGCTGGTTCACCGGTTGGCGGAAGATGACGCCGGGAGCCTTGCGTTCGAGCGGCATTTCGGTCGTTTCGCCGCCGATCAGCCCGAATCCGTCGAGCGTCTCGCCCAGCGGGTTGATGACGCGGCCGAGCATTCCTTCGCCCACCTGGATCGAGGCGATGCGGCCCGTACGTTTGACGGTGTCGCCCTCCTTGATGCGGTCGGTGGGGCCCAGCAGCACGACGCCGACGTTGTCCTCCTCGAGGTTCATCACTACGGCTTTGATGCCGTTGTCGAACTCGAGCAGTTCGTTGGCCTCGGCGTTCTCCAGTCCGTAGATGCGGGCCACGCCGTCGCTCACTTCGAGCACGGTACCCACTTCGTCGAACCGCAGGTCGGTATCGATCCCCTCGAGCTGCATCCGCAGTACGTCCGATACTTCGCTTGGTTTGATATTTTCAGACATAGTCGATCTTAATTATGGGCCTGCCGGGGCAGGCATTTGATACATTTAGACAATCCGCTTGTTGCGGTCGATGAACTGCTCGCGGATTTCCCGCAGCTGCGTCGCGACGCTCGCGTCCAGGCGCATCGAGTTCATCTCGAAGATAAACCCACCGAGAATGTCGGGGCGCACCAGTGTCCGCAGTTCGACGGTCCCATGCGTGCGCGAGACGATCCACTCCTTGAGCCGCTGCTCGGTGGTTTCGTCCACCGCCACGGCGGTCTGCAACTCGCCGGTGCTGATGTTGTGCGCCCGGCGGTAGAGGGCCATGTAGTCAAGCGCCATGCGGTGCAGCAACTGCATGCGTTTGTGGCTCAGCACCAGTTTCACGAACCGTTTCAGCTCGTCGCTCGGGTCTCCGCCCGCGGCGTTGTAAACCAACCCGCTCTTTTGTTCCGGCGTGAGGACGGGATTGTCCAGCGCGCGGCGCAAGGCGGGCTCTGCCGCGAAACTGCCGGCAAGCCGTTGCATCTCGCCGTAGACACGTTCGGTAGCCGATTTTTCTCCGGCGTACTCGTACAGAGCCTTGGCGTAGCGCGAGGGAATCATTCCTGTGTTCATCTGCTCGGTGCTTTACTGGATGTTATTCTGTCCTGCCTTCATGACGGGCGCTTCGTCCAACAGGCGGTCGATCATGCTCATCTGCGCCGCCGACGTGTCGAGTTTCTCGCGGATGACCTTCCCGGCGATGTCCACGGCCAGCAGTGCGATCTGGCTGCGGGCTGCGCGGACGGCGGCCTCCTGTTCGAGGCGGATCTGCCGCTTCGCATCGTCGATCTGGCGCTGTGTTTCGGCCTGTGCCTTGGCTTTCGCTTCGGCGACGATCTGGTCGCGTGTGGCTGACGCTTCGTTCAGGATCTTCATCTGCTGTTCACGCGCGCTTTGGAGCAGCGCTTCACTTTGGGCCTTGACCTGCGCGAGCTGGTCGTTGGCCTCTTGGGCCGCCTGCAGGGACTGCTCCACGTATGCCCGGCGCTCCTCCACCATCCGCGTGATGACGGGGAAGCCGTACTTGGCCAGCACGGCAAAAACCACTCCGAAGGAGAGGAGCATCCAGAACAGAAGGCCCGATTCGGGTAATAAGAGTCCCATGATCGTTCTTTTTTAACGGTTTACAGCGCGAGGAAGCAGACTACCACGGCGAACAGAGCAACGCCTTCGACCAGCGCCGCGATGATGATCATGTTCGTACGGATGTCGTTGACCGACTCGGGCTGGCGTGCGATGGCCTCCATGGCCGATCCGCCGATCTTGCCGATGCCGATGCCGGCGCCGATGGCGGCCAGTCCTGCGCCCAGGGCTGCGCCCAGTTTCCCAATGCTTAATCCGGCTGCTGCCTGCAGTAAAATGGAAAGTAACATAATCGTTTGGTTTTATTGGTTTTTTATTGTGCCTGTATTGGTTTAAATCAGTGTAGTGCGTGAGCCGTGCGGCCTGGATGGGGCCCGGCAGTTTATATTTCCTGTTCTTCTTTCTTGTGGTGCGGTTCCACGCGCGCCAGTCCGATAAACACCGCCGAGAGCATCGTGAATACGTAGGCCTGGATGAAGGCTACCAGCAATTCGAGCAGGTTCATGAAAATGCAGAAGATCACCGACACCACGGTCATCGAACCGTTCACCACCGGGCCCATGCTCACTGTCACGAACACGAGGCAGGTGAGGCTGAGGATCACCGCGTGTCCCGCCATCATGTTGGCGAACAGACGGATCATCAGTGCGAAGGGTTTGGTCAGGATACCGACGAACTCGATGGCCGGCATCATCGGCACCGGGCATTTGAGCCAGGTGGGCACTTCGGGCCAGAAAATCTCTTTCCAGTATTCGCGTGTTCCGAATACGTTGGTCATGATGAACGTCGCGATGGCCAACAGCAGGGTGATCGCGATGTTACCGGTGACGTTCGCCCCGCCGGGGAAGATCGGAACTAACCCCATCAGGTTGTTTATCAGGATGAAAAAGAACACCGTCAGCAGATAGGGGGCGAAGCGTTTGTAGTCTTTGCCCACGCAGCTCTTGATCAGGTCGTCGTGGATCATCATCACGGCCGCCTCCATCAGTCCGACGAAACCGCCCGGGGCCGATGTGCGCACGGGATGGCGTTTGTACCAGCGTGCGGCGCCCAGTACGATCAGCATCAGCAGCGCGGAGTTGAACAGCAGGGCGAAGGCCGTTTTCGTCAGCGACAGGTCGATCGGGCGCACCTCTTCGCCTGCGGCGTTGCGCTCGACGATTTTACCGTCGTAGTCGCCGCCCTGTGCGATGTAGAAGCCCTCGTAACTCTGGCCGTGGGCCACGCGCGACGACGAGAAGAGGTGCCACCGCCCGTTCTCCCCGCGCACGATTACCGGCAGCGGTACGGTGATGTGGGTTTTGCCCCATGTGGTGATGTGCCAGTCGTAGGAGTCGCCGATGTGCCCGAAGACGATGCCTTTTACGTCGACCGCCTCTTCGGCTTTGTTCTCGGCGGCTACCTCTTCGGCGGCCGTCGCGTCCGCGTCGCCGATCACCCCTGCGTCCGGCGCTTCGGCGGCGGGTACGGTGTCGTGGTGTTCCCATCCCTCGCCCCTGGCCTGGGGCACGAAGGCGAAGAGCGTCAGCAGCAGGCCCGTTACGAGCAGGATATGTCTGTAAGCTTTCATCTTAAGCCTTTCCTCCTTTACGGATCTTCTCATACAGCCAGAAGAACCGGGTTTCGAAAATCAGATAGACCAGGTACCAGAACAGGAACAGCAGGATAAACGGATGCTTGGGCTGGTCGCTCAGTGCGATGAATGCGCCCACGACGCCCACGCTTGCCACGAGCTTCGCGACCTTGAAATACATGAAGCCCTGTGTCGATAGCCTGCCGTCGCGTACCGGCCGGTTCAGCATCCATGCGAATCCCAGCGCCCATACGTAGAAATAGAGCATGATGTAGGGATACAGCGGCGTGTAGTACTGCGGCAGCCAGCCGTAGAGTGGCAGCGCCACGGCCCAGCCTCCCACGACGGTGATCGCCGTGAGCCAGAGGATGTACCGTTGCGAGAGCCTCCGTTTGGTGTATGTGTCTATCTCGTTTGCCATGCGTTGTTTTTGTTTGCGGCCCGCACTCCGTGTCCGGCCATACAACCGGTTCCGGTTATGCTTTGTTTTTGCGTTCAGGCCGGTGGAGCCGGGATATCCCTGTTCCTGTGCCGTTTATTGCTGGATGCAGACCGAAACCTCGTCCTTTTTAACCTCCACGAAGCCGCCTTTCACCGCGAAGCTCTGCTCGCCGCCGCCTTTTTGCCGGAACCGCACCTCGCCCGCAGTGAGTGACGAGATGAGCGGCGCATGGTGGCGCAGCACGGTGAATTCGCCGAGGGTGCCCGGCAGAGTCACGCTCTCCACTTCACCGCTGAACAGCGTGCGTTCGGGGGACAGGATTTCTAAGGTCATACGGCAGCCTGTGCTAGAATTTTCTTACCCTTTTCGATGGCTTCCTCGATCGTGCCGACGTTCAGGAACGCCTGCTCGGGCAGGTAGTCCACCTCGCCGTCGAGGATCATCTTGAAACCTTTGATCGTATCTTCGATGGAGACCATCACGCCCGCTACGCCGGTAAATTGTTCGGCTACCGTGAACGGCTGCGACAGGAAACGCTGCACGCGGCGCGCGCGGTTCACCGTCTGGCGGTCTTCGTCCGAGAGCTCCTCCATGCCGAGGATCGAAATGATGTCCTGGAGCTCCTTGTTGCGTTGCAGGATCTGTTTCACGCGCTGCGCGGTCTGGTAATGCTCTTCGCCTACCACCAGCGGGTCGAGGATGCGCGAGGTCGATTCGAGCGGATCGACGGCCGGGTAGATACCCAGTTCGGTGATCTTACGGCTCAGCACGGTGGTTGCGTCGAGGTGCGTGAAGGTGGTCGCCGGAGCCGGGTCGGTCAGGTCGTCGGCCGGTACGTAGACCGCCTGGATCGAGGTGATCGAGCCCTTTTTCGTCGAGGTGATGCGTTCCTGCATCGCGCCCATTTCGGTCGCCAGCGTCGGCTGGTAACCTACGGCCGAGGGCATACGCCCCAGCAGCGCCGACACCTCGGAACCCGCCTGTGTGAAACGGAAGATGTTGTCGATGAAGAAAAGGATATCTTTCGTGCCGGTGCCTTCGTCGCGGAACGACTCGGCCACGGTCAGCCCCGACAGGGCCACCGACGCACGGGCTCCCGGCGGTTCGTTCATCTGGCCGAACACCAGTGTCGCCTGCGATTTTTCGACTTCGTTGAAGTCCACTTTCGACAGGTCCCATTCGCCTTTTTCGAGTCCTTCCATGAACTCTTTGCCGTAACGGATAACGCCCGATTCGAGCATTTCGCGCAGCAGGTCGTTACCTTCGCGGGTACGTTCGCCTACGCCGGCGAACACCGAGAAGCCATTGTGTTTTTTGGCGATGTTGTTGATCATCTCCATGATCAGCACGGTTTTGCCCACGCCGGCGCCGCCGAACAGGCCGATTTTGCCGCCTTTCGAGTAGGGTTCCAGCAGGTCGATCACCTTGATGCCGGTGTAGAGTACTTCCTGCGAGGTGGTCAGCTCGTCGAATTTCGGCGGATCGCGGTGGATCGGGTAGGCGCCTTCGTTTATGTCGGGTTGTTTGAGCCCGTCGATGGCGTCGCCCACCACGTTCAGCAGGCGTCCCTTGACCTGTTCGCCGATGGGCACCGTGATCGGGTGCAGGTAGGAGACGGCCTTCATGCCGCGGTGCAGTCCGTCGGTGGAGTCCATCGCCACCGTGCGCACCGTGTTTTCCCCGATATGCTGCTGCACCTCGATGATCAGCTTACGGCCGTCGTCGCGGACGATGGTCATCGCGTCGTGGATGCGCGGCAGGGTCACTTCGTTTTCGGCGCCTTCGAAATAGACGTCCACCACCGGTCCGATGATCTGCGAGACGCGGCCCGTTACCTCTTTGGCCTGACGAACGCCCGATGTAGTTTCCGCTTCCATATGCTAAAGATGTAGTTATTTCAAAATTTTAGAATTAATCAAAGGTACGCATTTACACGAAACTGAAAAGTCCTGATCGCTCTTTTTGATGTTCTAAATCTCGCTTTTCTGAGATTTTTAACTTTTTTTATAAACAATGTGCGTTTTTATCCATTGTTTCGGAAGGCACGTAATACCTTGTGGAGCGTGTTTCGCAGCGGTTTTCCCGCCGGGTGTGCCGGATTGGGAAGCCGATGCCGCATTGTTCGATTTGTCCGGAGCAAAGCGTTTTCCCGCTGAACAATCCGCAAAATAGCGAATAAATATGAAATGTGTACGCTCCGGGTCTGAAAATTTACGAAGAATTCATCCGAAGGCCCGTTTAGGTGCGGCCGCGTGCGATTGCCGTCCCGTTCCGGGCGTGGGAATCCCGTCGAATTGTTTATCTTTGTCGGGATACCTTGCCGGGCAGCGCTTTAGTCATCGGGACTGTTGCCGGCGGCGCCCCGATAGGCGGTGCGGTTGGTTTACAAACCCGACGGTGGCGTTGCCGGCAAGGGGTCGCAATGGACAGGAGCGAATCCCAAATTAAATAAATCACCTAAACGAATATGAAAAGACTTTTTTTGTATGTGATTGCCGCATTGCTGGCGGTGCAAGGAGCGTGGGCGGCCGCACCCGCGCGGTATGAGCTGAAGCTCCGCAGCGGACAGAAGATGCGTATCGACGTGTGCAGCGACCGGATTTTCCGGGTTCGCGTGACGCCTGCCGACACCTTTGCCGAGTCGCTGCTGGAGCGTTACGGATTGTTGAAAACCGACTGGGAGCCGGTGCAGGTGACCCAGCGCAATGAGGGCGGTGTCGTGATGCTCGGTACTCCGGCCTGCCGCATACGCATCGATAGGAAGGACGGGCGCATCAGCGTGACCGACCTGAAGGGAAACGCCATCCTGCGCGAGGCCTCGTACCTCGCCCCGGGCGCTCCGCTCATCACGGCGCTCGGGCAGTCGCTCAACGAGAAGTTCCAGAAGCCGCGCCGCGACGAGGCGATTATCGGCGATACGACCAAAAACGGGGCTCAGCAGCAGCAGACCGAAGTGGGCGATATGAGCCGCAACAGCATCCTGAGCTTTACCCTGGCCGATGACGAGCGTTTTTACGGCGGCGGCAGCACGAGTCGTGACCATATCCAGCACCGCGGCGAGGTGTTGCGCATGTGGGCCAGCTACCAGATCGCCGAGGCACCGATTCCGTTCATGATGAGCTCGGCGGGGTGGGGCGTTTTCGACAATACCACGGTGCGCAGCTATTTCGACGTAGCCCGTTACGACAAGGAGCGTCTCCTTATTTATAATACGGCTCCCGGCGCTGACTTTTACGTGATGGTGGGCGGTTCCATGCCGCAGACCCTCGGCCTCTACACGTCGCTTACCGGCCGCGCCTACGTGCTGCCGCGCTGGATGTACGGCCTTTCGTTCGGCGGTCATATGCAGGAGAACCAGTTCGAGATGATGGACGACGCGGTGCGTTTCCGCACCGAAAAGGTGCCGTGTGACGTGATGTGGATCGAACCGCAGTGGATGTCGAAATATTACGACTTCTCGACCGAAAAGAGCTGGAATTACAAACTCTTCCCGCCCGAAGGCTACTGGGTCGAGAAACAGTTCCCGAAGCACGAATGGAAAACCAGCTTCGTCGGCCGCCTGCACGGGCTGGGCTATAAGTTGGGCCTGTGGCTCTGCATCGACCACGACCAGAGCATTGTCGAAGAGGATATTATCGCAGCGCGCGAAGGCCGCCCGCAGTCGGGCAAGGAGCACTGGTTCGACCACCTGACCAATTTTATGGACCAGGGCGTCGACGGCTTCAAGCTCGATCCGGCGCGCACGCTCGACGAGCATCCCGACCGGAAGTATTACAACGGACTCACCGACAAAGAGATGCATAACCTGAACCAGGTGCTGATGCCGCGACAGATGAACCGTGTGTTCCGCGACCACAAGGGCATCCGTCCGTGGCAGCACTACTGCGGCGGATTTGCCGGGACGCAGCGCTGGACGGCCAACCAGAGCGGCGACAACGGCGGCGAGCGTACCGCGCTGTTCGACCAGCTGAACCTCGGTTCGAGCGGGTTGATGAACACTTCCTGCGACGTGATGTCGGCCAAGGACGAAATGGCCGCGCTGCACATGGGCGTTTTCCTGCCGTGGATCCAGATCAACAGCTGGTTCGGCCTGCTGCACCCGTGGTACTTCCCCGACAAGGAGAAGGCGATGTACCGCGATTATATCCAGCTCAGGCACGACCTCTTCCCTTATATCTATTCTGCGGCGCTGAACGGCCACCTGACCGGTATGCCGATCCTGCGCTCGATGCCTCTGGTATATCCCGACGATCGCAACGTGGACGACATGGTTTTCCAGTATATGTTCGGCGACAACCTGCTGATCGGCGTCTTCAGCGACTCGGTCTACCTGCCCAAGGGCGACTGGATCGATTTTTGGACCGGCGAACAGCTGCGTGGCGAAGGAAAGGAGATTCGGCATGCGATTCCCGACAACCGGGCCGGGCTGGCCTTTGTGAAAGTCGGTGCGATCCTGCCGATGCAGAAGCCGGTGCAGTATATCGGCGAACGTCCGCTCGACACGCTGATCCTGAAGGTGTATCCGTCGGGCAACAGTTCTTATACGCTCTATGAGGACGACGGCGTTACTTTCGATTACGAGCAGGGTAAGATCGCCAAAACGGTCTTCGATTGCAGGCAGTCCGGCGGCCGCACCGAATTGGTAGTGAACCCGGCCGAGGGCGATTACAACGGCATGTATCCCGCACGCGTGTACGAGGTCGAGATGAGGCTCGCTTCGCGTCCCGGTTCGGTGACTATCGACGGCGTGAAAACGGATGCGTGGAGTTACGGCGACGGTTTGCTGAAAGTAGCTGTAAACCAGCCAGATGTGCGTAAAAAGAGCGTGCTCGTGGCGGAATAGGCGTTCGCGTCCGGAAAATGCGTTGAAATGTTAACGGATGTTTCCGGAATGCGGCCGAGTGATTATATTTGCATCGCGGGGTGCGGCAGGTTCCGGTCCGGGCCTGCCGCACCTGTGTTTCACCGGTTGTCTCCGTGCCGTTGCGTCTGCCGTTCAGCTGCGTTTTGCGATATTGGCGGAAGATTCGTCAGCGGTCCGGAATCTTCCCCGACTGGCAAGAAATGAAACCTGATAACCTGAAATAAACCTTGACACAGGGGTGCTTCCCCCGGATTCGTTATGGACAGAAGAACTTTCCTGATCCGCTGTGCCGCGCTCTCCGCAGGAGGCGTGCTCGCAGCCACCCTGCCTTCGTGGGCGCAGCGCGCCCTCGAAGAGAAAACCCTTCGTTTCGACAGCGACCTTTACCGCCGCTTTACCGATCCGGCGAGCACCGACCGTCCTTTCGTGCGGTGGTGGTGGAACGGCGACCGCGTAAAGGCCGACGAGCTGGTGCGCGAGTTGAGGCTGCTGCACGCCGCGGGCGTGGGCGGCGTCGAAATCAACCCGGTAAAATTCCCCGAAGAGGCCGATCCGCTCGATACGCATCCGTTGCGCTGGCTTTCGCCCGAATGGATCGATATGCTCAAAGCGGCTTTCGACGAAGCGAAGCGCCTCGGGATGACCTGCGATTTGATCGTCGGTTCGGGCTGGCCTTTCGGCGCCGAGTATCTCGAGGGAGACGAGCGCGGGCAGGTAATGGTGGTCGCCGTCAAAAAACTCGAAGGTCCCGCGACGGTCGTCTACTCGCCGTTCGAACTCTTCCTGGAGGCCGATCCGCAGGTCAATAACCCCTATCCGGGCCGTACGATGGAGCTGGTTTCGCTGCAACTGGTGCCCGATCCGCTCGACGACCTGGCACAGATTACCGATCTTTCGGAACAAAAGGATCTTGACCGGATTACGGTCGAGGTACCGGCGGGCTCGCACGCGCTTTATGCTTTGGTCAAGGTGCACGGCTTCATGCAGGTGATCAACGGCGTTCCGGGCGCGAACGGACCGACGCTCAACCACTTCAATGCGCAGGCGGTGCGCAAGTACCTTACGCGGATGTCCGGTGCGATCGAAAGCCGCATCGGGCCGCTCAGGGACCACATCCGCGCGCTTTTCATCGACGGGCTCGAATTGGAAGGCGCCAATTGGAGCGACGATATGCGCGAAGAATTCATCCGCCGCCGGGGGTACGACCCGATGGAACTGCTGCCGCTGACGATGTACAAGACCGGCGGCATGGGGAATGTGATCGACTACCGTTACGGCGTGGAGATGGGCGATGCGGTGCGCGGGCGGATCGACCGTGTGCGCTACGACTTTTGCCGCACGCAGGCCGAACTGATCGACGAACGTTTCTTCGTACCGTACAGCGAATGGTGTCGTTCGCTGGGCGTGCTCTCGCGCGTACAGGCTTACGGGCGCGGCGTCCATCCGCTGGGTAGCAGCCTGCACTGCGATATTCCCGAAGGGGAGTCGTGGACGACCAACTGGCTCAAGCACCGCCTCGGCGAGGAGATGGGTAACGAGGATTACCGCCGCGGACGGGGCTACACGATGATCAACAAATACATGTCTTCGGGAGGCCACCTCGCCGGCCGCCGCACGATCAGCGCCGAGGATATGACCAACACCTACCTCGTCTTCACCGCGACGCTCGAATTCCTGAAGCTGGGCTCCGACCACAGCGTCTTTTCGGGCATTACGCACTCGGTGTTCCACGGGTTCAACTATTCGCCGCCCGAAGCGCCGTTCCCGGGTTGGATCCGTTACGGGGCCTATTACAATGAGAATAACACCTGGTGGCCTTACCTGCGCCATTTCATGGATTACAAAGGGCGGCTGTCGGCCGTGCTGCAGCAGGCGGATATGTACACCGACATCGGCGTGCTGCCGCCATTGTCCGATATGTGGAGCACGATGGGGATGCAGAACGAGCCGTTTCCCGAACGTACCAACGTGCCGTGGTTCACGCTGGTGTGGGAGGCGATCCACAAACACGGGAACGGCTGCGATTACCTTTCCGACGAAATCATCCGCGATGCGGCCGTCCGCGGCGGCAAGCTCTGCTACGGCCCGAAAGCCTATGGGACGGTTTTCCTCGTCGCGGTCGAACGGATGCACCCCGAGGGGCTCGAGAGGTTGCTGGAATTCGTGCGGCAGGGCGGCCGCCTCTTCTGTGTCGACAGGCAGCCGTGCCTTTCGCTGGGCTGGAACGGACATGAAGCCGCCGACCGGCGGGTGCGGGAGCTTGTTCGGCAACTGCGCGGGTACCCCGACCGTTTCATCGTGCTCGAGAAGCCTGCCGACAACGATTTCATGGGTTGGTATGCCGGGGTACAGCGGCAATATGCCCTCACGCCCTATTTGACGTTCTCCGATCCCGATCCTTTCCTGATCCAGAACCGCTATACGGCCGACGGAGGCGAAGAGGTGTTCTTCATCGCCAACACGCGCCTGTACGAACCGCACCGCACGCGGGTCACCTTCTCCGGGGAGCTTTTGCGGGGCAAATATCCGTGGTATTGGGACCTGATGAGCGGGGAGCGCTACCGGATGGAACTGGACCGCGACGGGGGGATCGACCTCGATCTGGGGCCCGCCGAATCGATGCTGATCGTTTTCGACCGCAACCGCAAGGGGCCGAGGTGGAACCCGCTGCCGGACACCGGCGGGAATACGCTCGTGCTGAAAGGCTGGGATGTCGGGCTGCACCATGCCCGCGAGGGCTGGACGCGGACGATGCGGATGGAGGAGCCGGCGGACCTGCGCGGGACCGAATACGTGAATTTCGCTGGCGATGTCGTTTATCGCACGCGGTTCACCGTGGAGGAGCTGCCTGCGCGTCCGGTGTTGAACCTGGGGCGCGTGGCCGGAATCGCCGAGGTGGCGCTGAACGGCCGTCCCTGCGGTGTGCGTTGGTGCGGACGGCGGCTCTACGACCTGACGGGATTGCTGCACGCTGGGGAGAATACCCTCGAAGTGAAGGTAACCACCACATTGGGCAATTATATGCGGACATTGACGGATAATCCTACCGCTCAGAAGTGGACGGCGGGACGCAAAACCCAACCCGAACAGTCGATGGGACTGATCGGACCGGTGACGCTTTATGCGGGGTAGTTCTTATGCCGTGCAGTTCGCTTTGCTCATGATTTTTTCGCACGATCTATAAGCTTTTTCTCCATCAGGCACACCTCGAACGGCAGGTGGGCAAAGTTCCTGACGGCCGTTTGTACGTAGCCCTGGTCGGCATACCAGCTTTTCAGGACATTGTGCGAGTCGATCAGCCCGATGGAGATGCGCTTTCCGCCGAGCGCTGCGATCCGTTCCGTGGCGAACTCCATCATCCGGCGTCCGACACCCGCGTGCCGGTAGCGGGGACGAACGGCTACCTTCTCGATGTAGAAGGTGCCGGGAGCGGATGCCGACCGTTCGATCGCGATAAATCCGACGGGCAGTTCCTGCCTCGATCCTTGGATTCGCGCTCGCTTTTTCTCTTCTTTCTCGTTCGCTTCCTCTTGGGCGTGTGCCTGTTCTTGTTCTTGTTCTTGTTCTTGTTCTTGTTCTTGTTCTGTCCACAGGTAGAATTCCCTGTTGCCGGTGAGTTGCGCTTTCAGTTCGCTGCCCGTGATAAAGGCGTTGTGGTTCGGACTGTTCTCCCGGGTAAGGCCGAAAGCCTCCGCCACGGGGGCGAAGGCTCGGTTCAGCAGTTCGGCTAGCGGAACGAAATCGTCTCGCAGGGTGACTGGCCGGATCATTTCGGTTCCGTTGAATAGTATTCGATCACGTTCATCGCGAACCGGGCGAATGCGGTAGCGGGACCGCCCCGCATTTCGATAGCGACATCGACCGCTTCGACGATCTCTTCGGCTGTGGCGCCGTGTTCCAGGGCCTGTTTGATGCTCCATTCCATGCACGATTCGCAGTTGATCGCCACCGCAATGCCGATAGCGATCAGCCGTTTCTCCTTGACGGAGAGCGCACCCGCTTCATAGGTCTGATCTTCCAGTTCGCAGAAGGTGCGGAATACTTTGGATCGTTTTGTGAAATAGGCGTTGGCCTGTTTACGGGTTTTGACGATCTGCTCGATTTTTTCTTTGTCCAGGTTTTCCATAGGGCTTGTAATTTAAAGGGTGAGTATGTGGTGTTGTGTGTAGGTTGCTCGGAGGGTTTATGTGAATGGATGTTTAATTTTTCACAAGATACGGATGTTTGGTTAAAATGCAACAAAAAATAGGTCTGTGTTTCGGAATAACCTATCCAAAGGAGTGGGGGAATTTTGTTTTCGAATCGGGAGTGAAACCGGAATGTGGTATCGGTGGTCGGTCCCGGCTGAATTGTCCGGGTCGAATTTGGGTGAGAAGAAAAGAAAAACCGCTGAAAAGGTTTAATTCTCAGCGGGTTCTTTGTGTACACAGCCGACGGGAAATCCCTTTTGTCTTTATATTCGGCTATACATTAGTTGCTTATAATTCACTTTTCAAGTTTCAGCATCAGGTGTCAGTAGTGGTATGGCGGCCGTTTCGTGCGAATGAAAGGCATGTATCGTTTCCGGAACTTAACCATTCAATCATTTTGTCGGCACTCTTCTTAAAATCCCATGGCTTTTTTTATGACTTCCATTTCTTTTTCGGAGGTCAGCATTTTTAATAATTCAAATGCGACTTTCGGAGCTGTCTCAGGACAATAGGACGTGATAATATTCCCATCAACGACTACAGGTTCGTTCACAACGTTCACTCCAAGTTCTTTCAGCTTGTTTTGCCAATAGCCGTTTTTTAAGTGGTAAGTTGTTCCTTTCCTATTTTGCAGAACTCCGCTTTTCGCTACCGGGAATGCCCCGGAGCAAACTGCCGCAATGATTTTACCTTGTGCATTAAATTCCTTTATTAATTTTAGGAATCTTTCGTCATAGGCTTCTTCATAAAAACCAAATTCACCAAATCCGCCAGGTATTGCTAAAGCATCATATTCGTCAACGTTTATTTCTTCAATGGTCCTGTCTACTATTACGGGGACATTAAAAGTGCTGATAACTTTTTCAGTAAAACCACAAGTATCAACGATTATATTATGTCCATAATCAACTCTGGCCCAGCCCAGGACATCTATAAAAGTGCAAAATTCCATCGTCTCGAACGCCTTGGCCAGAAACACCACTACTTTCTTGTTTTCCATACTTTTCAAAGTTATCAGATTGGTTAATAGTTCTCTTCGTTTTGTGGTTCCCGCCGTACAGCTAAGGTGTTCTTTTTGCTCATAAGCCTGTAGTTGCCGGATAAGCCAGTGCGCTTGTCTCCCGGTGCCTTTGTCGTTGTCCTTTTCAGATTTGAGGCTGGCGCTTTGATCGTAATTTGTTGTAGGCTTTATTTCCAGATATTTCGGCTTGAACCTGTCGGAGAATATGCTGCCCGTTGGGAAAGGCGAATCTAATTTGCCTGTAAAAGGTACAGATTTGTCAGCGAACAACTTTTTAATGAAACTTGAAGTTGTACAAATCTTTATCGATTACCAGGTAGGCGAGAAGAAAAAGAAACACCCGATTTTACTTTTTTGCAAAATCGGGTAATTAATCTGTACTTAGTTGATTATTAGTACTTATTTGTACTCTGTAAGGGAATCGAACCCTTATTTACAGACTGAGAATCTGTCGTCCTAACCGTTAGACGAACAGAGCATCGGGCGGTTTTTGTGGTGCAAAGATAAACAAAATTTTTTTCGCTCCAAATACCTGCTGCAACTTTTGATCCGCTTCTCGGAGTGAATACGCAGGGTCGTCTTCCTTCCTGTTTTCGTCCCATGCCTGCCGGTGTTGCTGTTCGGGCGCATGGAGCGTGCATGCGCGGAGTCGTATGTGCCTGTATATGGAGTATGAATACTAAAAGGGAGCCGTTCAAAACGTTTCGGCTCCCTTTATCTTTGTTTTTGTGTGACCATTTTTGCGGCACGCCGGATTTTGCAGTGTTCCGGCCATTCGTCGTTCCGGGGGTTAGCGGGCGGCGAGCGCCTGTGCGATGTCGGCGATGATGTCCCCCGCGTCTTCGATGCCGACCGACAGGCGGATCAGGTCGGGCGCTACGCCTGCGGCCGCCAGCTGCTCGTCGGTGAGCTGGCGGTGCGTGTGGCTCGCGGGATGAAGTACCGAAGTGCGCGCGTCGGCTACGTGCGTGACGATCGCGCACAGTTTGAGCGCGTCCATGAAGCGGATCGACTCTTCGCGGCCTCCCTTGAGCCCGAACGCGATCACGCCGCACGAACCTTTCGGCAGGTACTTCTGTCCCAATTCGTAATATTTGTCACCTTGCAGTCCCGGATAGTGCACCCACGCCACCTGGTCGTTCGAACGCAGGTATTCGGCCACCTGCTGTGCGTTTTTGCAATGGCGCTCCATCCGCAGGTCGAGCGTCTCGAGCCCGAGGTTGAGCAGGAACGCGTTCTGCGGCGCCTGGATCGAACCTAGGTCGCGCATCAGCTGCACGGTCGCTTTGGTGATGTAGGCGCCCTTGCCGAAGGCGGTGCTGTAGGTCAGGCCGTGGTACGACGGGTCGGGCTGCGTAAGTCCTGGGAATTTATCCGCGTGCGCTTCCCAGTCGAAATTGCCGCTGTCGACGATCGCGCCGCCGACCGCCGTGGCGTGGCCGTCCATGTATTTTGTGGTCGAATGCGTCACGATGTCGGCGCCCCACTCGAACGGGCGGCAGTTGATCGGCGTGGCGAAGGTGTTGTCGACGATCAGCGGTACGCCGTGGTTGTGTGCTATGCGTGCGAATTTCTCGATGTCGAGCACCTCTACGCCGGGGTTCGTGATCGTTTCGCCGAACAGCAGTTTCGTGTTGGGGCGGAAAGCTGCGGCGATCTCTTCCTCGGAAGCATCCTGGTCGATAAAGGTTACTTCGATACCCATCTTGGCCATCGTGACGGCGAAAAGGTTGAACGTGCCGCCGTACACGGTCGCTGCGCTGACAAAATGGTCTCCCGCCGAACAGAGGTTCAGGACGGCGTAAAAGTTCGCTGCCTGTCCCGACGAGGTGAGCATCGCGGCGACACCTCCTTCGAGCGCGGCGATTTTGGCCGCTACCGCATCGTTGGTCGGATTCTGCAAACGTGTATAGAAGTAGCCGCTTTCTTCGAGGTCGAACAGGCGGGCCATCTGGTCGCTCGTTTCGTATTTGAACGTGGTGCTCTGGTAGATCGGAAGCACGCGCGGCTCCCCTTTTTTCGGCGTCCAGCCCGCTTGTACGCACAGCGTGGCCGGTTTCAGTTTTTCGTTCATCTCTCTCTTTTCGTTTTATAGATACTTGGTGGATCGGGTTTGTCGGGCCGGAGGGCGGGAGTGTCGCAGCCCTTGTCGATACAGGCCGGAACTGCGGCTCAAGTTACAGCTATTTTTGTAAAACAGGTTCCGTTGTGGTGAAATTTCCGGCGAAAATCCGTTGAAAACAGGCGGAACCGGGTCTGGTCGGTTTGCTGATCCGCGAAAAAAACTATCTTTGTCTGCGGCATGAAAGCCGTTCGGAGGGGCGTATTCCGCTGTAGGAGGCGCGGGGCCTCGCCGTACCTTTCGGGGCTGTCCGACGGCTGTTCCCGGGGTTCCGGCAGGTTATGCGCCGGGTTGCGCAGTCCCGTTCCCGGAAAATCTGAATCGGGATCCCCGCAAACGACACGGGAGGACCGGTGTGCTGCAATAACCCGCATCCCGTTCCGGTCCGAACCTCATATTGTAAGCTGAACCTGTTTGATGAAAACTATCTCCCTGAAATTCCGGTTGCCGTTGTTCGTGGCGGTCGTTTGTTGTTTGAGTGTTCCGGTGCGTGCGACCGCCGCTGTTATGGGCGGCACGGGGGCCGGTATCTGTTCGGAATTCGTAACCGGAGGGGGTGAAAAAAACGAATCCCGTCCTTCGGGCCGGGAAGGTGCTGTGCGTCCCGACCGGATGCGGTGCGAGTACCTTGAAAATCCCGAGGCGGTCGATGTCCCCTCGCCGCGGCTGTCGTGGATCGTTCGTACCGACAGCACGGTCTATGGCCAGTGCCAGAGCGGCTGGCAGGTGCAGGTCGCCTCGTCGGAGGAGCTGCTGCGTCGGGGCCGTGCCGACCGTTGGGACAGCGGCCGCGTGGGGGATGATTCGATGCGGGTGCGTTACGGCGGGAAACCGCTCCGCAGCAGGGATGCCTGCTGGTGGCGCGTGCGCGTTTGGGATGCCGGCGGACGCCCCTCGGCATGGAGTGCCCCCGCCCATTGGCACATGGGGCTGCTCGGTGAAGCCGACTGGCAGGCGCAGTGGATCGGTGCGCCGGGGCAGGGCGACGGGCCGCTTTCCCCCGATGGAACCGAACCGCCCCTTCCTGCCCCGCTGTTGCGCAAGAGTTTCGGGGTGGTACCCGGCCGCAAGGTGGTTTCGGCCCGTGTGTACGTCACCGGGCTCGGTTATTTCGAACTTTACCTGAACGGGGAGAAGGTGGGCCGCGACGTGCTCGCCCCGAACCAGACCAACTACGACAAACGTCCGGGGTTGGCGGATTGCGGCATTCCGGTCGAAGATAATTTCCGGGAGTACACGGTGCCTTACTTGGCTTACGATGTGACGGAGCGGCTCCGCAGCGGCGAAAACGTGATCGGCGCGATGCTCGGAAACGGTTTTTACAACGTGCGGGGTCGGTGGACGATGGCCTACGGCTCGCCGCGGCTGATCGCGCAGTTGGAGATTGTTTACGACGACGGTTCGCAGGAGCGGGTGGTTTCCGACCCGACCTGGAAGGTGGCCGAAGGCCCTGTGCGGATGGATCAGATTTATGCGGGCGAAGAGTACGACGCCCGCTGCGAGCAACCGGGCTGGTGCGCACCCGGTTTCGACGACTCGGCCTGGCAAAATGCCGTCCCGCGCCGGGCTCCTTACGGTCGGCTGCGGGCGCAGAACGGGCCGGCCGACCGCGTGATGGAGGTGCTGAAGCCGGTGAAGGTCGAAAAACTCGGCGGGGGACGCTATCGGGTCGATTTCGGTGAGACCGTCTCGGGCTGGGTGCGGCTGCACGGTGTGCGGGGCGAGGCCGGGCGGCGCATCGAAATCAAATACCTGAGCGAGTCGCCGAACGGCTCGAACGCTTATACGATGAAGGGGGAGGGTCCGGAAGACTATGCGACGCGCTTTACGTGGTACGTTTTCCGCGAGGTCGAACTCAGCGGCTGGCCCGGCGAGCTCCATCCCGGACAACTTACCGCCGAGGCGGTCTATTCCGATGTGGAAACGACCGGCGGGTTCGCCTGCTCGAATCCGTTGCTGAACCGGATCGACCGCATCTGGTGGCGTACGCAGCTCGACAATATGCACGGGGCGGTCGCGAGCGACTGCCCGCACCGCGAACGTTCGGCCTATACCGGCGACGGGCAGACGGTCTGCGCGACGGTGATGCACCGCTTCGATGCGGCGGCATTCTACAGCAAATGGATCGGAGATATCCTCGCTGCGCAGAACCCGGATACGGGTTACGTGCCCAACGGCGCGCCGTGGCAGCCCGGCTGCGGGGGCGGTGTGGCCTGGGGGGCGGCGATCTGCATCATGCCGTGGGAGTTTTACCTGCATTACGGCGACCGCGACATGCTCGCGCGCAACCTCGACGGCATGAAAGGTTATGTCGATTACCTGGACGGCTGGGCCGATGCGGACGGCGTGATCTATGCCCGGGCGCCGCACGGCCGCGAACCGGTTTACTGGATGAACCTGGGTGACTGGTGTCCTCCGGGAAAACTGCCCTCCGATACGCTCGTGCATACGTTCTATTACTGGCGTTGCGCCGACATCGCGGCCCGCACGGCCCGCGTGCTCGGGGATTCGGCCGGGGCGCAGCGTTACGGCGCATTGGCGGAGCGTGTCCGCAGGGCGTTTCACGGGCGCTTTTACGATCCGGGCACAGGAAGTTACGGTCCCTTCGGAGGCGACGTTTTCGCGTTGTACATGGGCGTGCCCCCGGAGCGGTATCCCCGCGTCTGCGCCGCACTGCGCGACAACATCCGGCGTAACGGAGGCCACCTCGATACCGGCATTTACGGCACCCAGTTCCTGCTGGAGGTGCTCTGCGACAACGGGATGAACGATCTCGCTTACGGCATTATGACCAAGCGCACGTTCCCGAGTTTCGGACATTGGATCGAACAGGGGGCCACGACGATGTGGGAGCAATGGGACGGTGGCAATTCGCACTGCCACCCGATGTTCGGGGCCTGCCTTACGTGGCTCTACCGCCGGGTGGCGGGCATGGAATCCGATCCGGAACGTCCGGGTTACCGCCATATCGTATTCCGTCCCCGGCCCGTGGGCGACCTGACGTGGGCGCGGTATGCGCAACTCACCTCCCGGGGCGAGGCATCGGTTCGCTGGGAGCGCACTGCGGGAGGGTTTATGCTCGAGGCCGACATCCCGGCCGGCTCCACGGCGACGGTCTGGGTGCCGTTGGGCGATGGCCAGACCCGGGCCGATGTACGGCTTTCGCATCCCGCCGGAGTTTCTTTCGTCCGTGTGGATGAAACCGCTGAGGTCCGGCCCGGAAACAGCGGGATATCCGGAGACAGGTTTCACCGCTACGCGGTTTACGAGGTGAAAGGTTCGGGCCGGTACCGTTTTACGAGCGGTGCCGGAATCACGGATTGAATTCCGGTTTGCGGGCGACGGCCCGCTGTTCGCTGTGTTTCCCGCAACCCCGCCTTACTATTTTCCGATCCTGATGCTTTTTGCCGTACGAGGTTACATTTCCCGTCCTTCGTTCAGGCGTGACCCCGCACTATTCCCGCACTGTTCCGTGTGGAAGGGCCTGACTTTTCGTTTCGGGATGCTGGAACGGTAATTGCATCCGTACTGAAGGGCAAATACCGGAAATGGGGATGCTCCCGGGACGATTTCCCTACAAATGGGGATTTCATCGCCCGGTACGGATATTTACCTTTGTCAAAAATCAGAAACCATGAAAACAGGAATCTTTTTCGGAAGCACGCTCGGCACGACCGAGAATATTGCCGGGCAGATCGCCACGGCGCTGCGCATTTCCCCGGACGACATCCACAATGTGGCAGATACCGATCCTTCGGCCGTCCAGGGGTACGACTGCCTGTTGCTGGGCTCTTCGACCTGGGGGGCCGGCGACCTGCAGGACGACTGGTACGATTTTATCGGAAAATTGAAAAATGAAAACCTTTCGGGTAAGCTCGTGGGGTTGTTCGGTTGCGGCGATTCGGGTTCTTATCCCGATACCTTTTGCGATGCGATGGGACACCTTTACGACGACCTTTCGGGCACCGGCTGCCGTTTTATCGGCGCATGCGATACCGCAGGCTATTCGTTCGACAGTTCCGAGGCGGTGCGCGACGGCAAGTTCGTCGGGCTGGCCCTCGACGAGACCAACGAGGACGACCGTACTGCGGAGCGCATCGCAGCCTGGGTGGAAACCTTGAAAAAAGAGGGGCTGTGAGCAGCCGGGATTTTGTCCGCTTCGGCGAGATGAAGATGTTCATGCACCACATCTATGAATATAAAAAGGGGGTGCGTGACCTGATCCTCTGCACGATGTGCCGCACCTGCGCCGAATTGGTGACCGAACGGCTTCGGCGGCAGCAGATCGAGTACCTCGCGCAGGATATAGACGGACAGCGGGTGAACCTCTATTTCGGCAAACGGGCCTGCCTCGATGCGGTGCGCATGTTCATCGACAAACCGCTGAACCGCCTGACCCCGGAGGAGGATTTTATGCTCGGTACGATGCTCGGCTACGATATTCCGATGCAGTGCGAACGGTTCTGCAACCGCAAGCGTACGCTTGCCGCCGGATAAGAAGAGAAAAACAGGAGACCGGAATTACTACGGACTATTGTTGATTTGTGTTAATGTGTTGGTTGGACCGGCGTTCCCGTGGGGACGCCGGTTCCTTTTTTCGGCGGCGGTGCAAAAAAGAGTTGTCTCGGTCGCGCTCTGCGGCACCGGTTTTGAAAGCAAAGGCATGGAGAGGATACTAATAGATCACAACGAGATACAGTGCCCGTCGGCTTATTTCGGGCCCTTTCCGTTCGCACTGCGCGAACAGGCAGTGAATAGGTATGAACCGGTCCGGCCCTGAACTTGCGGTATACGGACTGTTTGCCGGGATTGCGCTCGGCGGTACTTGACTGCTCGGGACGGACTGCACCGGAGCTGGACGGCGGAAAGCGAGGGGGAGGGGAAGAACCGCCTGAAACGAACAAAGCGTATGACGCGAACGACACGAACGAAACGTTAAACCGTACGGCGATGAAAATAGCGATCAGCGGAGCATCGGGATTTATCGGCTCGCACCTGGCGGGATACCTTACTGCGCAGGGACATCAGGTGGTGCCGCTGGGGCGCGGTTATTTTTCGGGTTTTCCCGCTCCGGGACCGGGGGTGATCGGCGATCGGGCCTGGGACGGGGCCATGGGCCGTCTCGTTGCTGCGCTCGAAGGGTGCGGCGCCGTGGTTAACCTTGCCGGAGCCCCGATCGACCGTCGTTGGAGCGATACCTATAAAGAGGAGCTTTATGCGAGCCGTATCGGCCCGACGCGTCGGCTGGTAGAGGCGATCGGTGCGCTCGAAACCCCGCCGGGCGTGTTGGTGTCGGCTTCCGCCGTCGGCTATTATCCCGCCGAAGGCTGTTATAAGGAAACCGATGCGCGCAAAGGAACCGGGTTCCTGTCGGATCTTTGCGCGGCCTGGGAACAGGAGGCGCAGCGCGTCCCGCCCGGCGTACGGCTTGTCGTTACCCGTTTCGGCGTGGTGTTTTCACCCGGCGGGGGAGCGTTCCCGCGGCTCGCACGCCCGTTCCGTATGGGCGTCGCGGCACGGCTCGGCGACGGGAGCCAAAACGTCTCGTGGATCGCGCTCGAGGATCTGGTGCGCGCGATCGGTTTCGTGCTGGAGGACGCTGCGGTGCGCGGTACGGTGAACATGGTTGCCCCGCAACACCTGACCAATGCGGAACTGACCGGTGCGCTTGCGCGCCATTATCGTGTTTCGCTGCGGGTCGGCGTGCCGGGTTGGATCGTGCGGGCGATTTACGGCGAGGCCGCGCAGGTTCTGCTGTCGGGCCAGTGTGCGGTGCCCGAAAAGTTGACAGCGGCCGGTTTTACGTTCGGTGCAGAGAATATCGAACGGTTTCTGGAACGGTCGACACCGCTCGGAAAGTGATCCGGACGTTTTTTGTCGCAGTCGTTTCCGGACTTCGGTTTGCGGAGTTTCCGGATCGGTTTGTGACGGGATACTGGTTTTGAAAGAAATGTTAAAAATAAAAATTATGTCAGGATGTTGTTGCGGGTGCAACCGGCGCAAGGTGTCGGTCGAACCGATGGAAAATTTCGATGTGAACCGTTATCTGGGCCGCTGGCACGAGATCGCGCGGCTCGATCACCGTTTCGAGCGGGGGCTCGAACGGATTACGGCGACCTATACGCTGCGGCCCGACGGTAAGGTCGGCGTCGTCAACCGGGGGTACGATCCCGCGAAAAAGCGCTGGAGCGATGCGAAAGCCTATGCGGTGCAGACCCGGGTAAAGAACTACCTGAAGGTTTATTTTTTTCCGCTGGTCCCGGGCAGGTACCGCATCGCTTACCTCGACGACGACTATTCGCTGGCGGTGGTTTCGGGCGGAAGCCTGCGCTACTTGTGGCTGCTGTCGCGGACGCCGGAGGTCACCCCGCAACAGCGTGCGCGGATGCTCGGCGTAGCCCGCGGGCTGGGGTATGACACCTCGAAGCTGATCTGGCCGGAACCGGACGAGCCGTCCGGAGATTAAGTTTGCTTCGGAGGCGCCTTGGCATACCTGAAAATATGCGGTTTGGCTGAACCGGTGCATAAAACAGCAAACGCAGGAAAATCGTCCTGCGTTCGCTGTTTGTGCTGTGTGGAACTCGTTTGATTTCCGGGATTGTTCCGGATTCGGGTTTTTCGATTTTTTTCCGCCGAACCTTATGCGGCTACATCCGGAACGTATCGGGATCGGAGCCCGATCCTTCGCACCGGATTCGGTCGATGAGTTTCATGTCTTCGGGACTCAGCGAGAAATCGAACAGCTCCGCGTTCGAGACGATCCGTTCCCGGGTGACCGACTTGGGCAGCGGCAGGATGCCCCGCTGAAGGATCCAGCGCAGCGCGATCTGTGCGATGTTTTTGCCGTAGCGGTCGGCGATCGCCTGCATTTCGGCGTTGCCGAAGATTTTGCCCTGTGCGAGCGGCCCCCACGCTTCGACGAGGATATGCTGCTCTTTGCAGTAGGAGACCGTTTCGTCCTGATTCAGTCCGGGGTGCAGTTCGATTTGGTTGACCATCGGAACGATGTCGGCCTGTTCGATCAGGCGCGTCAGGTGCCGCACCTTGAAGTTGCTCACGCCGATGGAACGGATGCGCCCTTCGAGGCAGAGCCGTTCCATCGCGCGCCAGGTTTCGCGGTTCATCTTATCCCAGTCCCCGTCGTGCCCTTTGGCGATCGGCCAATGGATCAGGTACAGGTCGAGGTAGTCGGTCCCGAGCGCCTGCATCGTTTTGTCGAACGCGCGCAGCGTCGAATCGAAGCCCTGGTCGCTGTTCCACAGTTTGCTGGTGATGAAAATATCCTTGCGGTCGATGCCGCTTTCGCGTACCGCGGCGCCGACGCTCCGTTCGTTGCCGTAAACGGCGGCGGTGTCGATGTGGCGGTAGCCTGCGGCGATGGCCTCTTTGACCGCGCGGACGGCCACTTCGCCGTCCGGGGTGCGGAACGTGCCGAAACCGACGCACGGAATTTCGACGCCGTTACTCAGTTTGAAAGTATCCTGAAGTGATTTCATGGTAAGATGATTTTGATTTGCCTGCGGGGAAGCGTGCGAATATTGTGCCGTTGTTTTTTTGCTCCGCTGTCCGCGTGTGTCCCCATAAAGGTAATGTTTCCCGGCCGGAATTGCAATGTCGTCCCCGGAAATCTTCCCCGGAAGTACCGTGGATACCGCCTCCCGCGCACGAAGCCGCGGGCCTCGGACGCCCGGGGCCGCTTACGGGGGCGGGCCGCCGGATTTGGCTCCGGATTATTTGAACAGGTCGTTGAGCGCTTCGCTCATGCTCGGATGGGTAAAAATCATGTCGCGCAGCAGGGACGCTTTGTTCCCGTTTTTCATCGCAAGGGCGACCGTGTTGATCACCTCGCTGGATTCGGGTGCGAAGAGCGTGCAGCCGAGAATTTCGTCCGTCCTGGCATCGATTACGGCCTTGAGCACTCCTTCGGTTTCCCCGATCGTGTGCATGCGCGGGATCGATGCGACGGGGATCGAATTGACGCGGACGTCCAGACCCTTGCGGCGCGCCTCCTCTTCGTTGATTCCGATGCGCGAAAGCGGCGGGTCGGTAAATACCGCGTAGGCTACCGGCAGTCGGTCCTGCGTTTTGCGTTCGCCGGTGCCGAACAGCTCGTCGCGAACGATCCGGTAGTCGTCGAGTGAAATGTAAGTGAATTGCAGGCCGCCCTTCACATCGCCCAGCGCCCATACTTTCGGGTTGGTCGTCTGCAGGCGGTCGTCCACCATGACGGAACCGCGCGGGTCGGTACGGATGCCTGCCGCTTCGAGATTCAGTCCCGCGGTGTTCGGCTTCCGTCCCGTAGCGAGCAGTACGGCTTCCGCTTCGAGCACCTGGCGGCTGCCGTCGGTGCCGCTGCCGGTCGGGTTGTTTGTATTGCGGTTGCCGGTGTTCCCGGCACCGTTGCTACTGTCGCGGACGGTCACGTAGGCGCATGTCTTGCCGTCTTGGACCGATTCCACCTGCGTGTTGAGGCGGAACGTCACCCCGCGCTTCTCGAGCGTTGCGCGGACGCTGGCCGCGATATCGCGGTCTTCGCGCGGGATCAGCTCGGGATAACTCTCCAGCACGGTCACCTGCGAACCAAATTCGGCGTACATCGACGCGAACTCCAGCCCGATGTAACCGCCGCCCACGATCACCAACCGTTTCGGCAGCTCTTCCAGCTCCATGATCGACGTGCTGGTATAGACCCGGTCGCTTTCGCGCACCCCTGCAATGGGCGGGATAACCGTCTCCGCACCGGTATTGATGAAGATGCGGTCCGCTTTCAGGCGCAGCTTTTCGCCTTTGGTGTATCCGCCCGCAGCGGTTCCGGCCGGGATTTTTGCCGTTGCCGTGCCGCTCGTAGCGTTTGTACTGCCGGCAGTCCCCGGATCCGTTCCGCCGGAACGCCGGAACGGATAGTCGGCCGTAAACGTCACATCCACCTCGTCCGGCCCGGCGAACGAGCCGGTGCCGGTATAGACGGTAATATTCGGTTTGTCTGCGAGGTTGCGGTAGTTTTTGTCCCGCAGCAACGCCGTGACCTCCTCTTTTCGCCGGATCGCGCGGCGGTAGTGTTCGCTCCGCTGTCCGAAAGTCGGTTCCGGACGGTAGGTGGCCAACTTGGCCTGGTGCACGAGGGTTTTGGTCGGAATGCACCCCACGTTGATGCAGGTTCCCCCGTACATTTGGTCGGATTGTTCGATAACGGCTACCTGCCAGCCGCGTGCCCCGAGGTCGGCTGCGAGCGTTTTGCCGCCCTTGCCGAAACCGATGATGATTGCGTCGTAGGTTTTCATAGTGTATTGCGGTTTGATGGTTTTATCGGTGTAATCAGCTTTCCTGTCGGCCGCTCCGCCTATTTGTACGTTAGCAGGGGATCTGTCGTACTTGGCTTCGATCTCCTCGATGAAGTACATATACAGTACTGTGCATTTCCGGATATCATACTCTTTCGGATCGCCGGTTCGTCACGCGGGGCGCGGGGTATCGTGCCGGGCGCTCTTTCCGGGTTAACGGTTTTGTATCCCGTCTGCATTCCTTTTCCGCAGGATGCGCCGGGCCGAATCCGAAAGAGCGACGAGTGCCCCGGCGAGGATAACCGTGTCCTTGACCACGAGTCGTCCGGCTCCCGACAACAACGGGAAGCCCGCTTCGCCGCTGCCCAGGTCGGGAACCCACACTTCGGGTGTCGTGACGAGGAACGAGAGTGTGCCGACGGTCATAATCACAGCAAGGATCGCGCCTGCCAGGCCGATGCGCGCACTGAAAATGCCCAGGAAGACCAACACGCCGATCGCCATGATCAGGATGCCGAGTCCGTGCGAAAAACCGTAGGTGTTGTTCCGGACGTGCCATTCGTGTTTGGCGGCGTCGAATTCCCCCTCTTTGAGTTTGTAGTTTTTGTACTCGGGTGCTTTTTGCGTGTAGAAAAAACTCATGAAGGGACTGTTGGCGACGAACGGGACAATTCCTTCGGCTTCGTAATTTTGGAACTTGAGTCCGCCGATCCAGACGAAGACGATCAGGATCGCCACACGGATCAGGTTGATGCCCAGGGTTTGCGAGGAGGCTGCCAGTTGCAGCAGGTTGTCGTACAGGCGGGAAATATTTGCATTCATGGTCGTAAGTTTTACGGGTTTTCCAACGATGCAAAGTTGGGGCTTCCGGCCCGGGCGGTCAATGGCGATTCTGCCGGAAGAGTTGGCGATTATTCCCGTTGGCGGGAAAGGATCCGTTTGCCTTTCCTGTCTGCCTCAGTCCTGTTTTTCCTCTCCGGGTTCTTATCGGGCTTGGGATGTGGGTGCCGCATGTTTGTTCTTCCTGCGGTAACCGGTGATGCTTTCGCCCGCTGTTTTTTTGAAAAAACGGCTGAATGCGGCGGTATCCTCGAATCCGAGCAACGCGGCGATCTCCTTTGCACTTTTGGAGGTGTGGAGCAGCAGCCGTTGGGCTTCGGCACCGGTCCGTTCGTGGATCACCCGCAGTGGCGAGGGGAGTCCGTAGGCGGCGAAGAGGTTGGACAGCGTTTTCGGGGAGCGGTTCAGCAGGTCGGCGTACTCCTGCACTTGCTTCTTTTCGCGGAAATGTTCGTCCACCAGCACATAGTACTGCCGCACGATGTCGAAAGCCTTCTCCTTTCCGGGCGCTACGGCGAACCGTTCCCGCGCCAGCCGGGTGCAGGTGATGATGAAGCGCTTGAGCAGGATGCGCAGCATCTCTTCGCGCAGGCTGTCCTCGATCGCGTACTCGCCTGCCAGCTTGTCTGCGATTTCGTACAGTGCGGCCGTTCGCGCCGCATCGGGCCGCAGCCGTACCGTTTCCGGGCCGCCGTTAAAAAGCAGCCCGTTGCAGGATACTTCGTCGTCGTGGCCGTAAATGCAATAGAAATTGCTGTTGAACAGCAGCGTCAGGTAGTCGCCCGCGACCTCGCGTACCGCGATGCGGTGCAGCGGTGTGAGCGGAACCACTTCCCCGGCTTCGAGCGTCGTCTCTACATGGTCGATCTCCAGGCGCAGCGTGCCGCTGCGCACCCAGATGAATTTGTAAAGGCTGCGGTCCCGCCCGAGGGCCGGGTCGGCATGGAAAGCGTCGGTCAGCACGATTGCGCCTTTGAGCCGGGTATGTAGTGCGTAATTGATCATAATGCGGATGCATTCCGAATCCTGGCATGGCCGGCCTGTCGTAGCGGGAAAGCCGGCTCGGGAACGGATTATTTCAAATTTAACATTTTATTTTGGAAAGCGGGTGCCGATCCCGGTGGAAGCTTCCGTTCGATCCGGCGTGCTTGCTTGTGGAACCGCAAGATATTTCTGGTTTGCTCCGCCCTTGTAAAACGTTATCTTTGCAGCGTATGGCAAATGTTGTGATTATGCAGGATATAATAAACGGGCGCTGCGGTTGGTGCGGAACCGACCGGCTGTATGTGGAATACCATGACCGGGAGTGGGGAAAATTGGTGACCGACGACAAGACGCTGTTCGAGTTTCTTGTGCTGGAGAGCGCCCAGGCCGGGCTGAGTTGGATCACTATCCTCAGGAAGCGTGAGGGATACCGCAAAGCCTTTTGTGATTTCGATGCCGGGCGGGTGGCGCAAATGACCGACGAGGATGTCGAACGGTTGATGCAGTTCGATGGCATTGTGAAAAACCGCCTGAAAATCAGATCGACGATCGCGAATGCAAGGCTGTTCCTCGCCGTGCAGAAGGAGTTCGGTAGTTTTTATGACTACACGCTGTCGTTCTTTCCCGACGGAAAGCCGATTGTCAACACGTTTAAGTCTTTGGCCGAGATTCCGGCATCGTCCCCCGAATCCGATGCGATGAGCAAGGATATGAAAAAACGGGGATTTAAATTCTTCGGAACTACGATTTGTTACGCCCACTTGCAGGCTGCGGGGTTTATCGACGATCATCTGGCGGACTGCATTTGCCGGAAAAGGTGAATAACGGCGGTACGGCGGGATCGCCGCATTGGAGGTCCCGTGCATAGAATATAGAAGGAGTCCCGCACTGACAGCAGGAGTATCGTAATTGGGAAAACAAATTGGAAAAACAGGAACATACCGGTTCGCGCCGGGGATTGTTTGCCGACCGGCCCCGGCGCTGGCGCTACCTGTCGGCGATGGCGGTGGTCGTGCTGATGGTCGGTGTGGCCGAACGGACGGGCGAGCGCGAGGTGATCTTCCCCGAGATGGCGGCCCTGGCCATCGGCATGTGGATCGCGCCGAAACGCGTGTGGAATGTCACCCGGCTGCAGTTGGTGCTGCTGATGGGTGCCGGGGCCGTGGCGGGCGTCTGTATCGTGCGCTGGTCGCCGTGGCCGTTGGCGGCTAACCTCGCGCTGGCTTTCGCGTTTGCCGCGGGGTGCCTGTCGCTGTCGCGCACGACGCTGGTACCGCTCGTGTCGGCCTGTATGTTGCCTGTGCTGTTGCACACCGAAAGCTGGGTCTATCCCGCGGCGGTGACGGCGATGTCGCTGATCGTCGTTGCCGGGCAGCGGGCGATGGAGCGCGGCGGCCTGCGCCCCGAGGTGTACTACGACCGGCCGGAGTGGAGCTGGCGTCGCGACGGCGTGCGGTGGGTGTGGCTGTTGCTGGCGGTACTGGCCGTTGCGGCGCTGCCGCTTTCGGTCGGATACCGGTATTGCATTCTGCCCCCGTTGGTCGTTACGTTCGTTGAGTTTGCGAATTCTAAATCCGGGTTTCGCAACCGTCCCGTGCAGGTGTGGCTGATGCTGGTGGCCGGGGCTTCGGCGGGAACCCTTTTGGAGTGGGCGTGCCATGTGCGGCTCGGATGGCCCGAAAGTGTCGTTGCGCTGGCGGTGTGTGCCTGTTTGTTCGTGATGTTCGAACGGGTCGGCCGTTATTTCGCGCCTGTCGGAGCGGTCGCACTGATCCCGATGATTGTACCGCCGCAGGATTTGTTCCGGCTGCCGGTCCAGATCGCCTGCGGGGCGGCTGTCTTCATCGCTGTGGCACTGTTGCTGTTCCAGCGCTGTTATGCATGGAACCGGGGGCAATTCGTCTATTGTGTCGTGCCTACGCCGTTGCGGCGCTATATTTCCCGGCCGAACAGGGGCGTGCAGGAATGACAGGAGAGCAGGGAACGGAGTAAGTGTGAGTGTGGGAACATAAGGGCCGGAATAAAATCGAAAGGCAGGCGTTTGAGGCCTGCCTTCGTCTTTTTACGGTCGTAAGCTTTTTTCGAGCGGTGTACCCGGCTCTGTCCCACCGGACGGCCGTGCCGTGCGATCTCCTCTTCCCGGCTCGCCTTGCGGTGAGCTTTGAGGTAGTCCTGTTCGGTGATGCGTTTTTTCATCTTTCGGTCGGTTTGAGGCGGCAAAGGTAGTAAAATCCCTGGCATCGGCCCGCCTATTCCATTTCGGTCAGCACCAAGTCCGGCAGCGACTGAATGAAGGTGAACAAAGCCTGTTCTTCCCGCTGTTCCTTGATTTTGACCACGAGCGACACCCGGTACGAACACAGTTCCCCGTGTTTCTCTTCGGCGGCTTTGTAGCTGACGACGCGGTAACGGCGCTGGTGCACCTGGTCGAGGATACGTACCAGGTTTTCCTGCCGCGTGGTGGTGAAATGGACGAGCATCGTGCGCAGGCCCAGATTTTTGAACAGCACGGTCAGCAGTTCGAGTCCTGCGAGCGTCAGCACGGTGGCCGACACGCCCAGCCAGTACATCCCGCCGCCGACGGCCATGCCGATTCCTGCGGTGGCCCACATGCCTGCGGCGGTAGTCAGGCCGCGTACGAACTGTTTCTGGAAAATGATCGTTCCGGCGCCGAGGAAGCCGATGCCGCTGACGATCTGCGCCGCGACGCGGCTCGGGTCGAGTCCTACGCCGGCCTCTCCGAGCACCCCGGCGAAGCCGTATTGCGAAACGATCATGAACAGCGCGCTGCCCAGCGAGACGAGGAAGTGCGTGCGGAAGCCCGCCTCTTTGGCCCGGTACTCGCGGTCGAGCCCGATGACCGCCCCCAGCACCCCGGCCAGCAGCAGTCGCAATGTAAATTCCCAGAACATTTTTATTGACTTAAATTAGTGCGGACTTTTCCTTCTTTCCGGGCGTGTCCTTTGCGGTCACTGAATCTCATTTGCAGGTTGAGACTCATTTTGTTTCCGAAACTTATTGTACCCCCGGAACCGGTTGCGCAGGAGGCCGTTTATTGTTCAGCTTGCGGCCGTCCCGGCTCCGGCAGTTTTTCCGGCGGCAGGATGACCGGATGCACCGTTTCGACGCAGGCGGCTTCCACGTCCGCCGTTCCGGAAAGCCGGATATCGGCCGACGAAGCGCCGACGCGGAACGTATAGGTTCCCCCTTCCGTCCGCCAGCTACTCGAAGCCTCGTCGAACGATGCGAGCGATGCGGCAGGAACACGCAGCGTCACCGTCTCGTCCGCTCCCGGCTGGAGCAATCCCGTGCGGGCGAAGGCACGGAGCTCTTTGGCCGGTTTGGGCATATCCTTGCCCGGCGCCGAGACGTAGAGTTGCACCACTTCGCGGCCAGCCCTGGCGCCCGTATTGCGGATCGTGCAGGTAATCCTGTAGTCGTCGCCGTCGCGGGCGATGTCCAGTCCCCCGTAGCCGAAGGTTGTGTAGCCGAGTCCGTAGCCGAAGGGGTAGGAGACCTCCTTGCCGGAAGTGTCGAAGTAGCGGTAGCCGACGAACACCCCCTCGTCGTAGATCGTGTAGTCGAGGTTCTTGCTGCCGGTGTCGGGCAGCGTGTGGTTCGTCGACATCGATTCGTGCAGCGTGACGGTGTCGTAATCCTCGCGGTGCGGGAAGTTCGGCGCGGTGGGATCGTCCTCGTAGCGCATCGCGAAACTCATCGGCAGCTTGCCCGACGGACTAACCTTGCCCGTGAGCACGTCCGCGACGGCGTGTCCCCCCTCTTGTCCCGGCAGCCACGCGACGAGGATCGCATCGGGCCGGGCTTTCCACGAAGCCGTTTCGACCGGGCCGCAGACGTTCAGCACGACGACCGTCTTTTTGCCGGCTTTGTGGAAGGCGTTGCAAACGCGTTCGATCAGCCGGTGTTCCGCCTCCGAAAGGTTGTAGTCGGTGGAAACGATGCGGTCGAGCAGTTCGCCGGAGATGCGGCCGATCGTGATGACGGCCGCATCCTGCGTGCGGGCCAACCGGGCGATTTCGGCGTCCGAAACCTCCATTTGCGACACCTGCGGACGCAGTTGCTTCGCCCACCAGCGCTTCGGCGCGGGACGCGCGGCCTTTTCGGCTGCGATATGGCTTTCGTAAGCCAGCTGCAGTTTCTTGTCCGGTTTGATTCCCGCTGCGGCGAGCCCCTGTGCGAGCGAGACGGTGTAGGCGCTGTTCACGGTGCCGCTGCCGGTTCCTCCCGGTATAAAGTCGTATGAGGTGACGCCGAAAAGAGCCGCTTTGCGAGCCTGTGCGGGTAGGGGAAGCGCCGTGCCGTCGTTTTTGAGCAGTACCATGCCCTCGGCGGCCGATTCCCGTGCCACGGCGGCCGACGCTTTCAGGTCGGGCGTGTTCGAGAAGGTATATTTCGCATAGTGCGGCGAACGCAGGATCAGCTCCAGCACGCGCTGTACGTTGCGGTCCACGTCGTGCAGCGACAGCGTGCCCAGGCGGATCGCCTTCAGGATCGAGTCGCGCTGTTTGGCCAGTCCCGGCATCAGCAGGTCGTTGCCCGCCTGCACGCTCCAGACCGGGTTCACGCCGCCGAGCCAGTCCGAAGTGACGAGCCCTTTGAAGCCCCACTCGTCGCGCAGTACGGTCGTGAGCAGGTCGGCGCGTTCCGCGGTGTAGGTGCCGTTGAGTTTGTTGTACGAGGTCATGATCGTCCACGGCTGCGCCTCCTTTACGACGATTTCGAACGGACGGAGGTACATCTCGCGCAGTGCGCGGGTCGGGACGATCGTATTGTTGTTGAGACGGTTGGTCTCCTGGTTGTTCGCGACGAAGTGTTTTACCGAGGTGCCTACGCCCTGTTGCTGGATGCCGTTTACGATCGCTGCGGCAATTTTTCCTGTCAGCAGCGGGTCTTCCGAGAAGTATTCGAAATTGCGGCCGTTCAGCGGGTTGCGCTGCAGGTTCATGCCGGGGCCGAGCAGTACGTCCGCACCGTATTCGTGCACCTCTTCCCCCATCGCGTTGCCCACGCGGCGGACAAGGACCGTATCCCATGTCGCGGCCAGCAGCGTGCCGATCGGAAACTGCGTGGCGTAAAAGGTTTGTGCGGTACTGTCGCGTGTGGCCGAAATGCGGATCCCCGCCGGGCCGTCCGCGAAGACGATTGCCGGCACGCCGAGACGCTCGATCGGGAAGGTGGTCCCGGCGGCGCCCGGCACCAGTTTGCGGGTCTGGCCGATGATCGCGGCCTCGAGGTCTGTCGCGCTGGTGCCCGCGCCCACGAGCAGGTGGACCTTCTCCTCGATGGTCATCGCGTCGATAACCTCCCGGATCGGGTCTTTTCCCAGTTGTGGGAGTTTTTTCGCCGTTTCCCGGCAGGCAGCGGCGCTATTCTGTCCGGGCGAAGGCGCCTGCTGTTGTCCGGCAGCATCCTGTTGCCGTGTTGGGTCCGCAGCCCGGAGCGTCCCGGTAACGGCGGTCGTCAGCGCCAGTATCAGTGCGCAATGCATCCATGCGTTTCGTCTCATATCCAATCAAAAAGGTAAAATCGTTGCGGGTTGCAGGGGTGCGGGTGTTCGTGCGGCGTTTTGCCGTATAGCGGGCCTCACCGGTTTTCCATCATCACTCTTCACAATTCCGGTTGTGGCACCTGATTCCGTCGGGCACCGTTTCGGGGAGCGACTCGCCGCCGGATGTCGGTTGTCCGGACGCTGTGATCTGCCTGGACTTCCGGCGTTTTCTGCGGCTTGCGGTGTCCCTTTTGTGATTTCCTGCGACCTTTGCGGTCTTTCGAATCATTAAATGGTGCGCCGGAACGGGCTTCTGTGGCGTCTCCGAGTAGTCGCTAAGACCGGCTTACCGGGATTCGCGCTAATTATCGCCTGGCTTCGGCCCCGGGGAACCCTGCGGGCCCTTCGGCCCCCGGAAGCGGCGCCGGTTGTTGCGGCGGTTTTTTTGTCCGTCGGTCCGCTCTTTCGCACCCTGCGGCTGTGTTCCTTCAGGCGTTGCCCCCTGGTTCTGCGGGGCCTGTGCGGAGGATTGCGCCTGGGCGCCCTGCTCCGGATTCTTCCTGCCGCTGCGGTTGCGTCCGTTGCGTCCCCCGCGGCCGCCGGCACCGCTTTGTCCGTCACGCCGGTTGCCTCCCCGTCCGTGGCCTCCGCGGCCCGAAAAGCGGCGGTCGCTTTCGTCGGGATTGTATACGGGGCCTTTGCCCAGATGCTCGGGGATCGGCAATTTTTCCACATCCCGCTCCATGAAAGTTTCGATGCGGTGGAACTTGCCCTGCTCCTTTTCGCTGACGAAGGTGATCGCGCGGCCCGTTGCGCTCGCGCGCGCCGTGCGTCCGATGCGGTGGATGTAGTCCTCCGGGTCGTGCGGTACGTCGTAGTTGACCACCGTGCCGATATCTTCGATGTCGATCCCGCGCGCGACGATGTCCGTCGCTACGAGCAGGTCGATTTTGCCGTTTTTGAAATCCAGCATCACCTCTTCGCGCTGCTCCTGTTCCAGGTCGGAGTGCATCGCCGCAGCGTTGAGCTTCATGCGTTTGAGCGTGTAGGCGAGCTCCTTGACTTTTTGCTTCGACGACGAGAAGATAATCGTCTTGGTGCCGGTAGGTTCGCCGAACAGTGCGCGAACGATCTCCATCTTCTGGTTTTCGTAGCAGACGTAGATGCCCTGCTGGATCGCTTCATTGGGTTTCGATACGGCGATGTTCACTTCGGCCGGATTGCGCAGGATTTGTTTGGCCATCTGCCGGATTTTCGGCGGCAGCGTAGCCGAGAACATGATCGTCTGCCGTTCGGTGGGCAGCTCCTTGATGATCTTCATGATGTCGTCGAAGAAGCCCATGTCGAGCATCCGGTCGGCTTCGTCGAGCACGAAATAGCTCACGTGCGAGAGGTCGATTCCGCTGTTGGCGATGTGGGCCAGCAGGCGTCCCGGCGTCGCCACGACGATGTCCGAGCCCCGCAGCATGCCCTGCTTCTGCTGTTCCCAGCCGATGCCGTCGCCGCCGCCGTAAACCACCGTCGTGGAGAGGGGCAGGAAGTAGGAGAATCCCTGGAACTGTACGTCGATCTGTTGGGCCAGTTCGCGCGTGGGCACGACGATCAGCGATTTGACCACGTTGTCGGGGTTGCCTTCGCGCAGCAGTTTGTCCAGCAGCGGCAGCGTGTACGCGGCCGTTTTACCTGTCCCGGTCTGCGCGCAGCCGATCAGGTCTTTGTTTTCCAATATGATGGGGATGGTGTGTTCCTGTACCGGCGTCATCTCTTCGAAGTTCATCGCTTCGAGGCTCCGCAGGATATCGGCGTCCAGGCCGAGTTCGTCGAATCTCATACAATTTGCGTGTTTTCTCTGTGTCGTTTGTCTGTGTTAGGGACAAATATACGGAAACAATCCGGTTTCGCCGCGCGGAGCCGTAAGGAAAAAATACCGGGACCCGGAAAGCGCCCCGAGGCCTGCGGGAGCCGGAATGGAAAACCGGAGTGGAAAACGAAAGGATTGTGGCCTGTTTTCGCTGTGGATTTAGATTGTTGTTTAAATGGTTGTTAATGAGTGTATTATTTGGCTAGTTTCGATATTCGAAACAAATTTCGGACGAAACATTTTCCGTGGAAACCGATCTTGGACTGTTTTTTGACGGGATGGATACAAAACGGTTGCGGACGGAGGGCCGCCGACCGTAGGAAATATACCATTGAATAGGTTATCGAATAAAATTATGATTATGAAAAAACTTCTCTTTTTAACCGGTTTTCTGGCGCTGGCCGCCGGAGGGGCTTCGGCACAGCCGGTCTACTCGGTCCGGGATGTCGGAATGAGTAACGTGGATGATTCGGTGCATATCCGTTTTGTGGTCGTGCCCGGGGAAAAGAACATCATGCCCCGCGGGACGCTGATCCTGACTCCCGTGATCCGGGGGACGGGACAGGTTCTGCCGCTGGAGCCGCTGGTTTACCGCGGCAGGCTGGCCGAAAAGATACACTCCCGCAACGAAGTGTTCAGCCGCCGCAGGCCCAGCCTGCCCGATACGAACAGTGACCTCGAAGGACTCACTTACTACCATGCGGTCGTTCCGTTCCGCGATTGGATGCGCGGTGGCGGCTTGGTGCTGAACAGCCAGTGGTACGGCTGCAAGAAGGATATGGTGGCCGAGCAGAATACGCTGCTGGCCGAGCCGGTTCCCGCTCCGCCCGCACCCCCGGTGGTCGTGGTGGTCGAGAAACCCGTTCCGGCCAAACCGCTCGTGTTTGAGGTGAAGAAGGTGACCGGTAACGCTTACCTCGATTTCCCGGTGGGCAAGTCGGCGATCCAGCCCGATTTCCGCAACAATGCGGCCGAACTGGCCAAGATCCGAGGCACGCTCGATTCGCTGATTCAGGCCAAGAATGTACGCGTCCGTGGAATTACCCTGGTAGGTTATGCTTCACCCGAGGGTAGCACTCAACTCAACGACCGTCTCTCTGCGGAACGTGCCGATGCTTTGAAAGCTTACCTGTTGCAGAACTATAAAAAAGGCGATCCGGGGCTGATTTCGGCCCGGTCGGGCGGCGAGGACTGGAATGGCCTGCGTTCGCTGGTCGCCGCTTCTTCGATCCGCGGCAAAGAGGCTCTGCTGAAGATACTCGATTCCGATGCTTCGGATGCGGCCAAGAAGGCGAGCATCAAAGCGCTCAACGGCGGAGCGACCTATGCGACGTTGCTGAAAGACTATTACCCGCGCCTGCGCAAGGTCGAGTACACGATCGATTACGAACTGGTGCAGCAGCAACCGAGGTAGCGGGAACGGTGGAACGGCAGTTGTAACAGCCATTGGTGCCGAAACAACAACGACCGCAAGTACGAGCGGTCCGGCCGCAACGCTCCGCTTCCATTGGACTGAGATTAATCTGTCCGGCGATCCTTTTCGGGCCGCCGGATTTTTTATGCGTTCCCGTTGTTGTTCCCGTCCCCCATTGTTGTTATTGTTGTTGTGCGCAGAGGTCTCTTCCATGCCCCGACCGTTGTGTGTTTCGGTTACCTATTCCGCCGCTGCTGGCAGTCTCTGTTTATCATCTCTTCTCCTTCCTTTTCTTTTTCTCTTGCTTTGTTTTTCTTTTTCTTCCGGGGCGGGGATGTTGTCCGCTTTCGCGAAAAATGGTATCTTAGCCGTCCGGGCTCGCCCCGTCGTTCGTACAGGTATTGGAACCTGCCCGGGGTTTATACCGAAATTTTACGAATCCCGTTTAAAAACCGACACATGAAACGTCTGACCCTGACTTCCGTTTTCGCACTTTTGTTTACAGGCCTGTCGATCCTTTCGCTGCGCGGCGCCGAGCCGGAGCTGGACCTTGCGCCCGCCCGCTGGATTTGGTATCCGTCGCAGCGCACCCTCTCCAACACGATGCTGATGCTGCGCAAGGAGTTTACGCTCGATTCGGTGCCCGAAAAGGTCTCCGGGTGGATTCTCGCCGACAGCCGCTACCGGCTCTGGGTCAACGGGCAGCGTGTACAATGGGGGCCCGCACCTGCCGATCCGCGCTGGCCCGAGGCCGATCCGCTCGACATTCGGTCCTACCTGCAGAAAGGAAAGAACGTACTGGCGGCGGAGGTGCTCTACTTCGGCCTCGGCGACGGTACGTCGCCCATCGGCAAGCCCGGTTTCATCTGCAAACTGGAGGTCGGGAACCGCCTGGTAGCGAGCGACAGCACCTGGCTCGTGAGCGTGGCCCGCAGCTGGCCCGCCGGGCAGTATAAGCGCCATTACGTGCGCGCTTTCCAGGAGGAGTTCGATGCGAACCGTTATCCCGACGGTTGGCGGCAGGCGGATTATACCCCCGGCAGCGAGTGGGTCTCTGCGATGGAGCTCGGGGGGCGTGCCGACCGGTCGCAGTTGGCGACCGATTATCCGGAGTACCTGCAGGACTACTGGGCCAGCAACCGCGATGTGTCGCGGATTCGACCGCGCAGCATCCCGCTGATGCGCGAATACTGGGTTCCCGTGTCGAAACTCGCCGAGAGTATGTGGCTGACATGGGACCAGGACCCCCGGACCTATTTCGAGATGAATACGCCGCACAGCTACCGGGCCGACCGCACGCCGTGCGCCGTACAGGAGAACGACAGCACCTGGAGCGTCGTCGCTTCGGACGGCCGCGCTGCGGTGCTGACCTTCGAGCTCGGCGAACAGGTGGTCGGCTTCCCGGCTTTCACGATCGACGCCCCGGCGGGGACGGTAGTCGAACTGCTTACGCACGAGGCGCACGAGGTGGGGGGACCCGAACTGCTCAATACGCATTTCAACGCGTGGAGCCGCTGGACCTGCCGGGAGGGCCGCAACCGTTTCGAGGCGTTCGACTTCGAGAGTGCGCGCTGGCTGCAGCTGCACATTCGCAACTTTACCGGTAAAGTGACCGTCAGCGGGGTCGGCTTGCGCCGCCGCATCTTCCCGTGGCCGCACGATCCGGCGATCCGCATCGGCGACCCTGCGATCCAGCGGGTAATGGATGCGACGGTCAATACGCTGAACAATTCGGCACAGGACCTGATCGTCGACGGCATGGGCCGTGAGCGGCAGCAGTACAGCGGAGATTGCGGCCACCAGCTGCACGCCGTTATGGGGACCTTCGGCGAAACCCGCTTGCCACGCCGCTTCCTGATCACCTATTCGCAGGGACTTAGTTCCGAGGGTTATTTCCTCGACTGCTGGCCGGCTTACGACCGCCTCGCCCGCGTGATGCAGAAGCAACTCGGTCTTTCTAACTGGGGACCGCTGCTCGACCACGGGGTCGGTTTCGTATTCGACAATTATTACTACTATTGCCAGACCGGCGACACGACCCACCTGGCCGAGACGCTGCCGCGCCTGCTTCGTTCGTTCGATTACCTCACCACGTTGATGAATCCCGCAGACAGCCTGCTCCCGGTCGAGAATCTCGGCATCCCGTCGGTCTGGATCGATCATCACGGTTATAAGAAATCCCGGCACAAGATACTGGCCTTTAATCTGTATGTCTCGGCGATGTGCCAATATGCGCTCGCGCCGTTGTGCGAACTGACAGGACGCACGGCCGATGCTGTCCGCGCGAGGGCGTTCGGCGAGGCGCTGCAGCAGGCGTGCGTGCGCCGGTTCTGGTCGCCGGAGCGCCAGGTGTTCGTCTGCAACCTGCCCTGGGAGCGGGAAGAGGGTGAAACGCGCTACCACGACCGCGACCTGGCCACGGCGGTGCTTTTCGACATGTGTCCCGGCGGCAAGACGGCCCGTTCGGTCGAACTGCTTGCCGAAGAACCTGCCGAGATGGGATTTTCCTATCCGGCCAACGCGGTCTGGCGCCTCTGGGCGCTGATCAAGGCGAACCGCATCGACGTGGTGCTGAACGATCTGCGCACCCGTTGGGCGGGTATGGAGTCGGTTTCGCTGAACAATACGCTGCAGGAGGGTTGGCATGCGAAGCCCGACAACCGGGAACAGTGGAGCCACTGTCCGATTGCACCGCTGATCGTGCTGCAACAGGGTATTGCGGGTATCCGCCCGCTGGAGCCGGGTTACGGCCGGTTCGAGATAGCGCCGCAGCCGGGTGACCTCACCGATGCGGCCTTTACCGTGCAGACTGTCAAAGGACCGATCGACTTCGCCGTCAGCGGCAAGCGGGGCAACCGCCGTCTCTCGTTCACCGTTCCGGCTGGTACTACCGCCGAACTGGTGCTTCCGGCTGGGGAGAAGGTGCCGTTTCCGCCGGTTGCGTCCGAAGGGGGTGACGGGCTGCAAAACGGATTGCAGGACGGAGTAGGGCGAGGCTTGAGCGATCTGTTGCACGACGGGCAGTCGGGCGCATGCCGCTACAGGATCGACGGTGGCCGCAAGGTGGAACTGCGCCTGCGGCATTTGTAAAATCCGGTCTGTTGTCAATTCCCTGATTGTCGGCGGTTGTAGAACCTATGTCCCGGAGCGTGTGCCAATGTTCAGGAACGTTCGCAAACACTGCTTTCCGGCGGCAGGTCCCGCATCGGTAAATTTTGTGCCTGCTTTTCCGGCCTACTATCGTTACAAGGCCCGATACCGCATCCCGGACTTTCGGGCGTATGTTTATTTTTCATAATTACGACGAATTGTTGTATTTTTTACTAACTTGAGGGTGCGTTCTCCCGGAGTCGAGCCCTTTTAATCGTTGTGGTTATGAAAAAAATCCTGATCCTTGCAGCCGGTCTGGCGATCCTTTCGGGCTGCACCCGTGACGCTTCCTTCCCCGGCGAAGGTGAAAATCCTCAGGCTTCCAAGGCCGCGGCAAGCGTCGTTACGTACAGCATTACCGGTCGCATCTCTTTCAGTCAGGGATGGAAAGTGGAGGACGTTGTGTTGCCCACCGGTCAGACCGGGGTTCCGCCTGGACCCAGTGATACGGTAACGGTCATCGAGTCGACCGGCTATACGGCGCATGTGGAGCTCAGTTGCGATCCCTGGCCCGGTTACGGCGAGATTTACCTCCCGTATTCGAACGGTCAGCAGGCGGTCATCCTAAGCGATTACCAGCAGTGGAATTTCCCGTGTTCGTCACCCAGCCTCAAACCGACCCTTTCCGGGATGTGGATCAACAGCTACGATCCATATGGGGAAGTCGCTCAGTTCTGTGTCAATTACACGGGTTACGACCAGTTCGGCAACCTGTCAGACACCTATTCGGCCGTGTTGCCGACGCGCCAGCCCACCAGCGGGGTAAGCCTGCCCGACAACCCCGTTTCGCTGCATTGGTCTTACAGCCGGCAGCAATGGCTGCTCATCACGGCCTTTCCGGTGCGGTCCGATCTGACCGTATCGGTCAACGGCACGCAGTTGGTTGCCACCATCCCGGCCGGAGCCAAGGGTATCCTGACCGGCAACGGCAACCCCACGCTCTTCTCAGTCACTCCCGGCATGAGCTTCTCTCCGGTGCGCGACGGCTACTACACCTATACGAAGGGTGATTTCAGTTCGGGACCCGGTTCCGCGGTATCTAACGAAATCCGGATTACGCTGACCCGTTCCGGCAACGAATGGATCATCGAGGCGACGCAGAACGTTCCCGACCGGGATGTGGTCGTCACCTGCGACGGATGGGACGTGCTCGGCGCCACTTACGTGATTCCGCAGGGACAGACTTCGGTACGTACCGGTCCGGCCGATGCGGGGTATGTCATCACCGATGTCTATTCGTACGGCTCTAAATATACTTTCGTCTGGTAGGATGATCTCGGTATGGGCAACGTTCGGTGAATCCCGGCTATTTCAATAGTCGGGATTTTTATTGGTGGGTTTCCTGTTCTTGTTCCTGCGCCTGTTCTTGTACCTGTTGCAGTGGGATTCTGTTTTTTAGGGATACGGGAGGGCACGTATTACCCCATAATTCCGCCGAGCCGGAACATGGGCAGGTACATCGAAATGAGGATGACGGCGACGAGCAGGCCGACGAGCAAGATCAGGATTGGCTCGAGCATACCTCCGAGCGAGCGGAGGCGGTGTTCGAGCTCTCCTGTGAGCACATCCCCTTCACGGCGCAGCATCTCAGGGAGACGTCCGGTTTGCTCGCCGACGCGTAGCAGCACGACGAGCCGGCGATCGTAAATCCTCCCGAAACGCTCCATTGCGTCGGACAGGTAGGAGCCTTGCTCCAATTCGCGGACTATTTCGGCGAAGGAGGTCCGGTAGGGATGGAATGTGATGATTCCCCGGAGCATATCGATGCCTTGCAGCAGCGGAACGCCTGACGAGGCGAGCAGGCAAAGCAGTTTGCAGAAACGGGCCTGCATGTTTTTACGCAGCGTGTCGCCCAACAAGGGCATCCGCAGCAGCAGATTGCCAGCCATACGCTGCACTCCTGGTCGTCCACCGAAAGTCCTCCACCAAAACCATCCTCCGAGCGCCATGAATACTGTGACGGCCAGGTACGCCGGAAACGCTTTTGACAGCGAAATGATCCATCGGGTCATGGCCGGGAGTTCGCCTCCCATGCGCGAGTAGACCTGTTCGAACATCGGTACGATGACCAGTACCATGAAAATCACGACGACAACGGCCGTGAAAAGGATGATCAGCGGATAGCTGACCGCGCCGCTGACCATGCGTCGCTGTGCGATCCGTTTGCCGTAATAGTCGGCAAGGAATGCCAGTGCTTCGTCGAGCCGTCCGGTCTCCTCGCCGATCCGAAGCACGCCGCAGTCGAGTGGGGCGAAGCGTTCGCTCCGCTCGAACGCGCGGCCCAACGATTCTCCGCGTACGACGGAGCGATACAGCTCTGTGAGCAAAGCCCGGCCGGCAGCATTCCGTTCGCCCTCGATCAAAAGTGAAAACGATCGGCTGAAATCGAGTCCCGAGGAGAGTAGCGAATGCAGTTCGGCGAACATCGTCTCCTTGCGGGCATCCTGCAGGGGTTGTTTTGTTTGTTTCCGTGACGTGAAAAAATCGGTTAATTCCATAAGCAGGCCAGATTGTATCGGGAGAATTTGTATCAATTCAGTTCGATTCGTCATACCGATATTTCCCCTCCGCCTCAGAGAGTTTTCCGAGCAGCGGATCGGAACGGTGCCGCGGTGCGAACCCGATGCACCGCAACGAATCTTGCGCCGTTCGCAGTTCGACGACGAGCGTGTCGACAGGCCGATCTCGCGGGATTTCTGGAATCGTGCGCAGTCCGGCGACTTTCCGCAGCAGGGTATCGGTCCGTTCTCCTTGATGTACGATCAGTGCCGAATCGATTCGCTCGATCCGGCCATAAATCTCTCCCCCTCGATACAGCGCCAGCGCTCCGTTGTCCTCGGCAAGCAGGCTGTCCGACATGCCGGCCAGATCGGCCGTCCGAAAATATCCGGCGTACTGTTCCGTGCGTCCTGCGATTTGTAGCGATGTCCGGTCGAGGAACCGGCGCAGCAGTCCGAAGCCGTCCATTACTGACAAAAAGACGATGCCGCCGAGGATCATCAGGATCAGTACCTCGACCAGCGTAGATGCGGGTAATCGTTTTGTCGGATTCATCGTCATTTCCTCAGGTTTAAGGTTCGGCTGGCGTCCGTTTGGCGCCGGAGTTTACGGGATCGATCAGGTGTTTGTATTCCATCTTTTTGTGCTCTCCCGGAATTTCCATCGTCAGTGTCACACTCCACAGCTCCGGGCACGGATCGTAGGATTCGATACGAATCGTCAGCGAACCCCAGCCGAAGGTCAGCTGGGTCGTACCTTCACCGTAAGTTCCTTCCCGTACTTTTCCCAGTACGTGAGCTGCCCGGTAGTCGGCTTCGGCGCAGGCGATGCTGCCGGAGTCCCCGGCGGTGAGCCGGACGACGGTTTCAAGGCTTACGGCGAACACGACCATCAGTACGACCGATGCGACGATCGCCTCGAGCAGCGATGCCGCCGGCAGCCGGTATCCCGCTTGCAAACTTAACCCGTGCTGTGTCCGCGCTTCGTTTGCCGGTTCACTGCCGAAGTGAATCAGGGTACCCATGCAGCCTCCTTTCTCCGGTAGCGCGTCGTGCCCCATAGCGGGTAGGCCGCCGCAGGATTTTCGAGCAATGTCATATCGTACAGCAGATCTTCGTAATAACCCTCCGGGGTGTAGTACGCAAGCTGGTTCGCGACGAGGCAGCCCGATACGATGCCCTGCACCTGCGCCGCGCCGTCTGCCCATAGCAGGCCCCGCACAACGGCCGTGCGTTCCTGTCGGTAATTCGTGCGTCGTACCTCCGGCCGGCCGTCCCCGTCTACGATTACGTATCCTTCGACGCGGCTCTTCGGGCCGATCTCTGCATAGCGGCCTGGATTTTCACGGGCGACGAACACCCCCGACGGATAACCGAGCGTGACTTGCCGGCCGATCAGCACCGTATCCGTTGCGAACAACTGGGCCGTTCCCCGGAACCCGTCGCCTATATGGACCGTCCTTCCGACGACCAGTATGTTTTGCAGACGGCAAGTGCTGTCGATCACCACTTTGTCGCCGACCAGCACGATCATTCCCGCTAAATGGGTACCTTGTGCCAGATCGGCAGCATTCAGCAGCCGGGGAAACACAGTTCCGAAACCGGCCTCCAGGCTGTCGGGTGCCGTTTCCCGTGTAGTCGGGCTCTCCAGGAGATGCAGCAGGTTGTCTGTTGCCTGCCGCACACCGGGCCTGAGTGCGGGCAGCTCTTTCCCGGCGTAGCTAGCCCGTTGGCCCTCGATTCGCTCGCCGTTGAAAAAGACCGACCGGATTTGTCCGTACTGCACACCGTGCCGGGGCAGCCGGAGCTGTCCGTGCAGTACGGTACGGCCTGCCAGTGTCAGTGAAGGGGCTTCGGTCGCATACCAGAAATTGCACTCCTGCGGGAACGGATTCTCCGTTCCGAATAACCGGACCGCGACGGTCCGGGGATCGGCGGATTCGACCCGCACCGCCTCGTACAGTCCCCAGGGCCAGGCTGTAATCCGCACGCGGCTGTCCGGCAGGTTGTCGAATAGCTGTATGTTGCCGTCTGTACCGTTCCGTCCGGCGAGCGTACTGTCGGCGGCATAGAGTACGAAGGCCGATTCGAGATACGTCCGCTGGCGGGAGAGGTACCCCGCCCGCGCAAAGAACACGAAGTCGGCGTCCCACAGCGTCAATACACCCAGTACCGAGAGCAGCATCAGCGCCGAGACGACCAGTACGGTCGCCAGTACGCTGGCAGGTATGCGTTCGGAACAGCTCATACGGGAGTCAGGTTTATGGTATGCATGCGGCTGCAATTTTTTACGGTATTTGAACAAAATAGATTTTTCCATAGCGGAACAAACCGATGGAATCTCCCCGCAGCAGTTGCAGTGTAAAGCCTTCGGCCGACTCTCCCCGGCCGAGCAGGTGTACGCGCCCGTCGAACGAAACGAGGTAACGGTCCGTTCCTTTGCTGCGGATACGTCCGTTGCAGGCAAGGTTTACTACCGGTTCCGGTTTTCCAGCGGCAGGCACTGTCTTTTTTACCGTGCGGGATATGGCCCCGGGCGCAGGTTGAGGGACAGCGGCACGTAAAAACGGGTCGGGGTAGTCGAGCTGCAGCGTATCGCCGTTGGCCGGTTTCTTCTGCCGGGTGACAAGGGCTGCCGGGGCAGCGGGAGTCACTTCCGGTTTGGAAAAGAACAGCTTCCAGACTACGACGCTCCATACGCCGAGCACCACGACCAACAACAGGTATGTCAGCCCGTTCGATTTCATGGCCGGGTCCCTGCGTCAGTGCCGGACGCATCGTGTTTATCGTGAATGGTTGCCGGGACGTTCGAGCCTACCCGGACATCCGGTGTCGCCTGAACGGCCTGAATGATTTGGGCAATCGTTGCCGTCGGATTTTTCGATTTGGCCTGAATGGCCGTTTCTTCGGAACCAGACTCCCTATCCGTCTCTTCCGTCTCTGACGGTTGATCGGGTTTTGGCAGTTCCGACGGTTCGTCCGCTTGCGGCGGATCGACCGTCAGCGTATAGACCTGTTCCTTGTTTCGGAAAGCTCCGTTGGCAGCCTGCAAGCTCCATTGGTAGTTTCCTGTATCGAGTGTTGCCGTAAAACGGTCGGCCCTGTGGGCTGAGTCTGCCAGCAATGTCGTGTCGGCGACCAGGCGCGAAGCCCCGGCGAATGTCGGTGAGACGATCGTCAGGCGGTAGCTCCGGGCACCGTCGAGGGGGCGCCACAGGAAAGTGACCGTTCCTGCTTCGGTGCGGGTATTGTTCTTCGGGGCGATCACCTCAATCGACGCATCTTCGATATCCTGTTCGAAAATATCCTCACAACCGGACAAAAGCAGGAAGACGAGCAAGAAAATACAGATTGGTTTCATATCGTAGCGGTTAAGGTTTGTCGGTCAGTTGTTGGACTAGAATCGTCAGTTGCAGGGAGCTCTGCCGTCCCCGGCGTACGGTTTTGAATTCGGTGGACAGGAAACGGCCGTCCGGCAGGCTTCGCTCAAGCCGGTCAAGTGTTTTTAGTAGCGGAGAAAACGTGCCTGAGAGCACGATCTCGGCTGTACGCAGTGCGAAGTCATTGCCGTCGCGGGTCAGGTATGGCGTATAGCGGACGACCGCAATCTTCCCGTCTGCCTGAAAACGCCCCAGCGAGTCGAGCAATCCGCCTCCAGCGATCCGGTCCGTCGTATCGGGCACGATGGAATGGACGGTCCCGGCTGCGGAGAGTGATACGCTGTCCGTACGCGATTCGGCAATCCGCCGCTCGCTGCGGCATACCTCGATCCACAGGCCGACCGTGCTGCGGAGCGACAGTTGGTACACGGCGATCGGAAGAACGATCAATAACAGGAAGAGCCGTACGATTCCCTCGTATTTGCCCAGCTTTTTCATAATGCGATGGTAATTTTGAATTCAGTCGATCCGCTTTCGCGGTTCTGTTCCAGTTGCTCGAGCTTCGCCTTACGGAAAGGCGGATCGGACTTTAGACCGGCAATCAGGCGGGACACGGCTGCCGCGTCGTCCGTGCGGCCCCGGACCGAGAGCGTTTCGGAAGCGAATACGGGATCCTTCGCGTCTTCCAACCTTTTGACGAGCGGCTGCACCGCCAGAGAGGTCAGCGTGATTTCCCGAGGCACATGCGAGGCCGTCCGGTCCAAAAGCCATGCATGTCTATAGGCCAACCGCTGCGAGAATTCGGTCACCGCTGCCCGTCGTTGTTCGGATCGGGCCTGAGACACTCCCCGTGTCTTTTCTCGCGCCGCTAATACGGTTCGCTGTTCCGCCCGGCGGTCTTCCAGGGAGGCGGAGGCCAGGGCATTCACTACGAGCAGGAGTAGCATAAGGCCGAGCACGGGCAGGCGTAGACGTCGGGCGAGCGCTTTGCAAAGCATGTTGCCCCAGGGTGTGGGACGGACCGCAGTACGCCATTTCAGCCGGGCCCGGTAGAAATACAGGGCTTCCCGGCTCGCTTCCGGTTCCGGTTCTTCGCCCGGAGTGTCGTACCGCATTCCGGCCGTGGGAATGCCGCTTTCTGCGAGTTGTAGCAGGAGCGGTTCTACCTGCCCGCGGCGGACGAAGGTGATCGATCGGGTTTGAACGTCAGGGCCGGAAGGGAGATCGTCGTTCGAAAAACTCCATGCAAACGTTTCGGGATCGGCCTTCACTTTTTCGACAAGCGGGGACCCGTCCGCCGGTTTGGTAATGATGCCGTGCCCGGCCACCGATACCAGTACGGGCCGGGCCGCGCACTCTCTTTTCAGGACTGCGGCATCCGGTTCGTCTTCCCGGTGCAGTACCCGTATCTGTTCCCCGGTGCAGTCCAGCACAAAAAGGGACATCGAGTAGTTGGCCGTATCGGTAAAGCGGATGCGAAGCACGGTTACCGGGCCCGTCAGTCGTTGCAGCAGACTTCTTTTCATGTTCGTTTTTATGCGGTCGTTTTTTCTTTAACTAGAGGTTTCGTTCGGTGCTCTCCGGCCGGCATATAGCGCATGGGGGCGTCGCCGCACTCTTTATTCGATCACGGCCGGTTTAATGAATACATTGAGCCGGCGCTCCTGGCGATTGTTCTTGTGCGTGCCGAAAATCCATTTCAGTACGGGGATGCGGGCGATAAAAGGCAGACCTTTGGAACTCTTTTCATGCGACTGGCGGTCGATACCGCCCAACAGTACCATCTCTTCGTTGTGTACCCGTACCATCGATTTGAAGCTGCGCGTGGTGGTTCCCGGCGGAGCCTCCTTCTCGGTGCGTTCGGTGAATTCGCTCTGCGAGAGGTCGATCGTCATCGTGATATGTCCATCCTCGCTGACGTAAGGCGTGATCGTGAGCGTCATGTTCGCCTCGACGCTTTTCCATACGTAAGAAGTCGACTGCACCGGGTTCTGTGTCCCCATGTAGGTATTGTTCGTCTCTTTGTAATATTGCATCTCGCCGCTGGTGAGCACGGCCTCGTGACCGTTCAGGGTCGAGAGGCGGGGCGTCGAGCGCAGCTCGATCGTGCCGCTCTGCTCCATCGCCTTCAGGTTCGCATAGAAGTTGGGCGTTACCTTGCCGAGCTTTACGAGACCTATCTTATTTGCCAGACTGTTGACGGCCTTCGCCCCGAGCGTCATGTCGAGGCCCGGGGAGAGCGTACCGCTCGTCTGTATGGGTTTCGTGCCCACCCCGAGTCCGAGTCCCGCCTCCAGCAGCACGTCTTTCGACGCGTCGACGATCATCACCTCGATGGTAATCAGCGGTACGGTCTTGTCGATCGAACGCAAAAACTGCTCGACCCGCGCCACCTGGCGTTGGTCGCCGCTGGCGATGATGCTGTTCAGGTCGCCGAAAGCGGCTATCTGCACCCCCTTTTTCAGGTTGTCGGGGATCACCTCCGGGAGCTTGTCCACCGTGCGGTAGCGCATCGGGACGATCCGCGTTGAGAACAATCCCTCGTGTTTCGCCTCACCGAACATATACACGCTCCCTTCCTCGTAATAGGTGTAGGCCGTGCCCGTCAGCAGCAGATCGAACAGCGTCTTTACGTCGGTGTTTTTTAGGTAGATGCTCGTTTGCGCATTGACCGGCGTGATGAAGAAATAGTCGAGCTTCAGCTGTTCGCATACGTCGAGGATAATGTCGTAGACGTTACCCCGGTCGATCATCGCCGTAATGCGTCCCGTGCTGTCGACTGAGAGCTGGGAGGGAGCGAACTGCCGGCGGCGGACATAGTTCGGTGCGGGAGCCTGTGCGCCTCCGCCGAGGGGAACCGCCTCGGCGAACATCCATGCCCCGCTGCCTTTCACGGGAGTAATTTCCAGTTTGTTGATCCCGGCCAGCGAACCGAGCGCCTCCGCGAAAGGCATCGCCGCGATGTAGCCCGATATCGGTCGGTCATATAGCGCCTGCGGGACGATCAGGTTAATACCGGTGCTGTCGGTGATGCGCCGGGCTACTTCCCGCAGTGGTACGGCGATCAGGTCGTAACTGAGCGTCGAGTCGGCGCGGTCGAACCGGATCGACGGCTCGGGCGGCGGGGCGACAGGTGCCTGGAAAGGAAACACCGATACGATATTCCCGATTACCCGGATGTCCAGTCCGTACTGTTCGCACAGGAACAGCAGCAGTTCGTCGATCCGGGCGCGGGAGAAATTGCAGCTGACCGTCAGATTCGCCCCGTCGCGGACACTCAGGTTTACGCCTCCCGCCTGGGCGACCGAGCGAAGCAGTTCCGGCAGCGGGGCTTGGCCTACCGACAGGTCGACTTCGCCTAGGTAAGCCGGGTCGCGTACTGTCAGCGTATCGAGCCGGGCACGGATCGCGGGGATACGGTCGACCTTGTCCGGAATGGTCGGCTGCCCGGCATACGACAGGAATGGACCTGTCAGCACGAACGGCAGTATATGTAGTAGGAAAAACAGGTACAGTTGTTTCATCGGCAGTGATTTGAAGTGTGCATCTCTCTTGTCTGGTTCTCCAGCGCGGTTTAGAAGCTGTTCGGGTACTGTGCAGCCGGTTTGGAATTTATTTTCGTGTCTGTATTCGTTCTCAGTGATCATTCCCGTAGCAGTGGTAAAAGCTCTTCGAGTGAAGTCAGTCCTGCGCGGAACAGTTCGAGGGCCGAGTCCCGCAGTGTGGTAATGCCCCGCTCCCTGAGCAATGGCCCGATGTCCGGACGGCTCTCGCGTATCGCCTCGGACAGCGTTTCGTCGATCGGGACCACTTCGTAAATCGCCTTACGTCCCCGGTAGCCCGTGTAGTAGCACCTTTCACAGCCGACAGGGCGGTAGTGCGTTTGGCGAAAGGTTCCGGCACAATCATTCGCGTTATCTTCCGAGGCCGACGCTTCCGCAGTGTATCCGCCGGTATCGCATCCGACTTTTCTCGCTGCAGGGAGCTCTTCCTGTACGCCATACACCTGCTCCCGTTCCGGCCCGGTCAATTCAGTCTCTTTTTTACAGTCGGGACACAGCAGGCGGACGAGTCGTTGCGCTGCACAAAGGATCAGCGTCCCCGACAGCAGGTATGGGTGCACGCCCATATCCCGCAGGCGTGAAACACTGCCCCAAGCACTGTTCGTGTGGATCGTCGAGAATACGAGATGTCCCGTCAGCGAGCTGCGGATCGCCATGGTGGCCGTATCGGCGTCGCGGATTTCCCCCAGCATGATGATATCGGGGTCCTGACGCAAAAAAGTCCGCAGTGCGGCGCCGAACGTCAGCCCGATCTCCTCCTTGAGCTGCACTTGGTTCACGCCCTCGAGCGTATACTCGACCGGGTCCTCAATCGTCAGGATATTTCCCGATTCACGGTTCAACCTCCTGAGTGTGGCGTAGAGTGTCGTACTTTTGCCTGAACCGGTCGGCCCCGTAATCAACGCCATTCCGTGCGGACGGGCGATAGCCGCCGTATAGTCCGCCAGTTGACGCGGAGAGAAGCCGAGGTTTGCCAGTTCCAGCAGTTCGGCATGCCGGGTCAGCAGACGCAGTACGACTTTCTCTCCGTAAATCGTCGGGAGCGACGAGACGCGCAGGTCGAACTTACGTTCGCCGCGGTGATAGAGGATACGCCCGTCCTGCGGCAGCCTGCGTTCCGAGATGTCGAGACCTGCCATGATCTTGACCTGATTGACCAGCGAGGCGTAGTTGTTCCGGTCGAGCACGTACTTTTCGATCAACCGGCCATCGATGCGCAACCGGATGCGGCAACGCTCCTCGTAAGGTTCGAAATGAATGTCGCTCGCATATTCGTCGAACGCCTTGCTGATCAGCTCCGTCAGGAATCCCTGCCCGCTGCCGATCCGGCTCAGGTTCGCCGATTGGGCCGTCGCGGCACGGGTCGCCTCTTTGCGGTAGTACCGGTTCAGCTGTCGGACCAGTTCTTCAGGTTCGACCGGTTCGATCTTCACTGCAAAGCCCGACAGCACCTCGATCTCCTGTTTTGCCGACTCGTAATCCCGCTCCCGCTCGCCGGCACACACCACGGTGTTTCCCTTCCGGTCATAAGGCACGAGCAGGTAACTCCAAGCCTCGGCGGAGGTGAACAACTGGACGATTTCGGTCGGGATGCGTTCGGGAAGATTCATCTTATCAGGCGGTATAGTGTACAAACAATAAAAGCGAGGCTGAAGAATGTAACCAGCGGAATCGTTGCCGAATACCGCACGGTTATCCGAACCCCAATCCAGTATGCCAATCCGCCCATGCATCCCCCCAACAGCAGCAACAGATATTGCGGCAACGGAGCGAACGGTGTCAGCAGCAATGCGAATACCAGATCGCCGGAACCGACATATTGCCGAAAGAGGTTTCCTGGCCGTCGGCAGCGCAGCTTCAGGTATATCCACACTCCGCCGAAGACCCAGCCCAGCAGCAACGTGTTCGTCAGTATGTTGTACAGTATCGTTCCTGCAGACGACAAAAACACGGACGGCAGCGGTACACACAAGCCGAATGCGACGAGCCAGTTCATCGGAATAGTCCGGTGGCGAAGATCGGCGACGGCCAGTACGGTCGCGGGAACGACCGGAAGCAGATATAGGATTTGCGGCCACGTCATAAGGGATGCAGGGAAGATTCGGTTTGACCGGGGGCCGGGATCACTCCCGGCCGCTGTGGTCTCTGATTATAAAAAAAGGTTGATGCAGGATTGTTCGCCGGGTCAGTCCTTGACCGTTTCGCGCAGGTTTTTGTCCTGGTCGATCTCCCAAACGTTGTATTCGCCGTCGCCGTCGAAATCGACTACGGCAGTTGCCGTCGCGCGAAAGCCTTTCTCACTCGCTTCGATGATCTCGATGCGGTAGTTGGCGTGCCCGCCGTCGGTCACGAGCGGCTGTTGCTCGAAGCCGAGCTCCTCGACCGAAGAGGAGTATTTCGAGTAGGTGTAGAAGTTGTTTTTTTGCAGTGTGTGCAGGAATACGAGCTGCTGCTGCGCTTCGGTGCTTTTCGCCCGCGAGATGAGCGGCATCAGGTTCGGCAGTGCGATCAGCACCAGAATTCCGATGATGACCAGCACGACGAGCAGTTCGGGCAGCGAAAAAGCCGGGAGGCGTTTGGCGGATTGAGTTTCCATAGTCGATAACCTTAACGGGTGAGTTGAATCTGCGTGTTATCAAAAATCGGTATCAGCAATGGAAAAGGCGGATAGGTTATCGGTAGGTTGCCTGCCTGTTCCCTCTGGCTGCGCTTCGAAGCATGCGAGATCCGGGTATTGAGTTTGGCTGTACTACCGTTTTCATCCGTTCCTGCCGTTTTCCGCCTATTTCGCCCGATAACGGAAGTAATTAGGCCCGATGACCTGCCACGAAGGTGCCGGGAACTACCGGCATCTTCGAATCATCTCGGAAAACCATCCACGTATACGACCGGCCGGCCGCAATTCAGGCCTCATTCAGAGATGATTCGGGGCTGATTCGGGCTCCCGGACATCCTTTCCTTTCAATATCGCTCGTTCCTGCATTTTTTTGTCTGATACGCCTGGAAGGTCCGTTTATGGCCTGATGCGGCCCGAATACATTGATTCCCGGCGGAATCCCTGAACCCGTTTCGTCATTTGTCCCGTGGCAACCGTTGCTTGCAGGGGGTGAAACCCGGATTCCGTCCGGGAAGGAGAAAGATAGGAGATGTGTTACCGGTAACCTATCCATCTCTTTGATTGGCTCTTCCGATCTTTAAGATACTTCGAGTAACCTACTTTGAGCATACTTGCCGAATCACGCTGTCCCCGCAATGTTTGGTGTTGCTGCTACTCATTACCGCATATTCTTCTGTCCCGTCTAACCTAACTAAAACAACCGATTATGAAACGATTTCGCCCCGAACTGCTTTGCCTGGCGTTATTTGCCGGAATGGCTGTACCGGGATACAGTCAGCAAAATTTTATTCCGCCGTCACCCGAGGTTGCGGCACAGATTCGCAACATCAACATCCCGGTCAGTCATTATACCGGGACGGCCAATATCAGCGTCCCTTTATATACGATCCAGACGAGGGATTTCCAGATACCTGTCCAACTCGATTACCAGGCATCCGGGATTAAAGTGCAGGATTGCGCGACATGGGTGGGCCTAGGGTGGAGATTATCCGTGCCGGGCTCCATTACCCGGGTGGTACGGTCCGGATATGATGAATACGGTTTCGGGGCGGGGCACGGAGCTCTGGTTCGCGACGGAGAGTGGAATGAAGCGCTGTTCGATGCGAAAATCGACAATTGCGACAGCGAAGCCGATCTGTTTTATTTCGATATACCCGGCAAATCCGGTTTGATGGTATGCAGTCCCGAGAAAAAATTTTACACCGTTCCCTATCAAAACCTGAAAATAGATTACAACTCCTCACCTACGGCCCCCTTTTATCAGTTTGTCCTGACGGATGAACAGGGGAACCGGTATGTATTTGACATGACCGAATTTACATACCTGGATACATACACCTCGATGGTTACCGCATGGAGTCTCAGTCAAATCGTCAGTCCGCAGGGAGACTGGATCAAATTCGATTACATATCCGGACTCGACCTCAAATACAGCTATATGGCTTACAACCGGTGCGCTACCTATGAGGTAACCCTGTCGCCGTTCTCCCGTATACTGAAAGAGGAAGATAATGTCTCTTTCAGCCAGGATATCAGTATTTCTCCGAGGTATCTTCGGAGTATCCAATGGCCGTCAGGCAAACTGGAATTTATTTCCGACGACCAACGGGCCGCCCTGGATATCCGTACGCGCCGGCTGACGGAAATCAAGTTGTATGCCGAACCTGACCGTTATGTCAAATCTTTCAAGCTGACTTACAATACCTTTCTTAATTCCGCCCTGCAACTTTGGAAGGTCGAGGAAACCAATGAGGAGCAGGGCGCCAGCGAACTCATCTGCCATTTCAATTACAATACAGAGCAGAACCTGCCGTACCGCAACTCCCTGGATATGGATCATTGGGGGTATTACAACGGGCCCAATACGGGCAATGGGAAAATGTTCCCGGCCCATACGGTTCGGGGACATGCTATCGAAGGAGCGGACAGATCGCCCCGCTGGCCTTATATGATCGCCAATATGCTGACTTCGATTACATATAAGGGAGGCGGTAAAAAAGAGTTCGAATATGAACAGAACCAGTTGCCGTCGGGAAAAATCGTAGGAGGTGTCCGCATTAAAAAGATTAAAGAATATGCATCCGAATCTTCCGTTCCGTCTGTCATACGATACGAATACCTGGAAGGTGAAGTATACGATTCGGTGCCCTATTACACTTCGGTCGATACCGAAAGTCCCTATCTGGCCAATACATTCACTTACAAGATTAACGGCATGAGTTTTAATACGCTGTTCGACATGAACGGTTCCTCTGTCGTCTATCCGTTGGTCAAAGAGATTTTACCCGACGGATCGTATACCCTTTATCGCTACACCTCTTTTTCCCAATATCCGGACAGCCTGCCCGAAATCTATACGCCGTACGTGGCGGGCATGATGCACGAACCGTCGTCATATACTTCCCGGACCTATTTACCCCGCAGCTCTTTCGCTTGGCAGCGTGGGCTGCTGTTGCAACAAAGCGTTTATTCGGCCGACGGTACTTTGCAAACACGCCAAACCAACCGTTACGACATGGATGCTCCGGCCAAAGCCAGTTTCCTGTGCGCAACGATGGAGAAGAGCCAGTATCCTATTTTCGGTACGCCTACCAAGCGTTTCGCAACTTACAAATGGATTTCCAAACCCATCTATCTGGATAGTGTGATTGTCGAGCAGGGGCCTTTCTTGTTGCCGTCGGTAACGTCCTATAAGTACGACACGACCTATCTCCATGTGAAAGAAGAGTATGTCAGGGATGCCCGGAACGATCTCTACAAGACGACTTTCAAATATCCCTGCGATTATGATACGACATCTCGTTCTGGCAATATGTTCCTGATGTTGTTGGGTATGCTGGATGCCCATATGACGGACAGATCTCTGGAAGTGCTGTATTACAAAAACGACCAGATCGTCGGAGGCCGAATGGCTGTTTATAAAGTCAAAGGCAACATATTCTCGGGCAGGCTATTCCGCAAGCAATTCGACTGCGCCTTGAAGCTGCCCCGTCCGATTCCCGACAATGAATTCGTCCATTCCAATCACGGGGAAGGTCTGGACATGGATAGCCGTTATGACACGCTGATGACCGTTCTCGCGTTTGACGATGCGTTGAATCCCGTCTGTACGACCGATAAGCGGGGAGGCGAATCGGCATACATCTACGGTTACGATCAGAGCTTGCCGATAGCCGTGGTCCGCAATGCAATGACTTATGAAACCCCGGAGGATTATACCCCGTCGATTCGGCAAGAGATTTTTTATACCAGTTTCGAAGAGGACACGGCCTCGCAGGTGAAAATCCTGCCTCTGGCCAAAACCGGCAGGAAGGCTTATCAAGGTGTGTACACACTGCCGTATCAAGGTATTTACCAAACAGATTTTCACCTCAGTTATTGGATCAGCCGGGATGAAGGCCGGACCTGGAACAAAGTGGATCAGATCCGGAATCTTTGGGGTCAGGTCACGTTGGGCGAGGAGGGCGCTTATATCGACGAGGTGAGGGTGTGCCCGCCGGATGCCCGGATGACGACCTATACCCATCTGCCGGGCATCGGCATGACCTCTCAGACCGATCCCAACGGCAATACCACTTACTACGAATACGATGCGCTCGGCCGCCTCTCGGCCATCCGCGACAACGAGCGCCGGTTGCTTAGGACGTATCAGTACCAATAATCCCAACTTAACATGCTACGGATATGAAAAAAGATATATTATCCCTGTTACTTCTGTTCTGCGGCCTGTCCCTGTATGGTCAGCAGTACGTTTCAGTCAGTCCTAGTTCGATTTCCGTCCCGCTCGGAGGCGGTACATATACCTGCTCGGTAGACTATACTATATCTCCCGATTCGCTTATGTCGTGGGATCTTGCGCGCTATACTTCCACCTCTTCCCAGGTCGCCTCCCTGACGGGCGGCTGGAACAAACAATTTACAGTCACCTTCAAAGCGAACACGGGCTATACCCCGGTATCGGGCACCGTCACGGTCTACTATCCGGATCCGGCGAACTGGAACAACCAGGTCTGGGGTACGCTTTCATTTACCCAGCCGGCCGCGACGCCCGATTATACGCTTTCGATAGCGCCGTCCAACATCTCGGTCGACCCGTACGGAGGTACGCAGAAACTGAAAGTCTCCTATGTGTACATGCAGGAGGCGGTCAATCTGACCTATCTGGGGGCGACGGGATTGCCTGCCGGGTGTACGCTCTCGGCCGGCACGAACGGGGAGCTGACGCTTCGGTGCGACAAAAATGCGTCGGGCACGGACCGTAACGCGACAGTAACGGTCCGGTACCAAAATCCCCGGGACGCTGCGAAGCCCGTTACGGCAAGTTTCAGAATGTACCAGGCGACCGTTCCCTCATGGATTGCCATTACGCCGGAAAGCGTGACCGTCATGGGGGCGGGAGAGGAAAAATCATTTAATCTCCAGTATGCGGTGGATTCTACCGTTACCTACGAGTGTCTGGGTTACAGCGGGGGACAGGGACAGATCCGATCTTACCGTATCGCCAACAATCAACTGTATGTCGATTTCAAAAAGAACCAAACCAACTCGACTATTTCCGGGAATATTACATTCAATTTCAAAGATCCTGCGAATTCGGCTCTGACGCTTTCCGATGCGGTGTCTTTCTCACAGGCTCCTGCCAGTTATGCGATCAGGTTGTCGGAGAACAGCCTTGCGATGCCCGCGGCAGGCACGACTAAAACTTTAACCGCATCTTATGTCGAACGGGATAACCCCGTCACGCTGACCTATAAAAGCAGTTCCGGACTTCCCCCGTGGTGTACGCTGACCCCCGGGGCCAACGGCTCCCTTTCTCTTGTTTGTCCGGCCAATACAGGCAATGCCGCGCGAAGTGCGACTGTAACGGTTTCGTATAACAATCCGCTGAATGCTTCCCAGCCGGTTACAGCTTCGTTCTCTCTCTCCCAGCAGCCGCTGAGTTATAACATCACCATTCCGGGGAACAGCCTGAGCGTAACAGCCAAAGGGGAAACCAAAACGCTTTCTCTGGCGTATGTCGACCGTACCGGCACGGTGAATCTGACCTACAAAGGCTGTACGGGTTTACCCTCTGGCGCGACGGTAACGGCTAACAGCAACGGCACGTTCTCTGTGGCGTTTCCCGGCAATACGACCTCAGCGGTACGCAGCGGCACTGCAACGGTCTCTTACAACAATCCGCTCAACAGCAGCCAGCCGGTTTCGGCTACGTTTACCTACAGCCAGCAGCCGCTGAGCTATAACATCACTATTCCGGGGAACAGCCTGAGCATGGCGGCCAAAGGCGAGACGAAAACCCTTATCGCAGCTTATACGGAGCGGACGGGCCCCGTGACACTTACTTATAAAAGTTGTACCGGGCTTCCCGCATGGTGTACGCTGACGCCCGGGGCCAACGGGACCCTGTCGGTCGTTTGCCAGTCTAACACGGGGAACGCTGTGCGCAGCGCTTCGGTGACGGTTTCCTATGTCAATCCGCTCAATGCCTCCCAGCCGGTTACAGCTTCGTTCTCGCTTTCGCAGCAACCGCTGAGTTATGCCGTTCATGCTTCGTCCGGTTCATACGCTATTGCAGCCGAAGGCGGTAATGTTTCGGTGTCCGTTGTGTATACGGAGCGTTCCGGGAGTATGGATTTGGAATATCGGGGCTGTACCGGTGTCCCCGATTGGTGTACGTTTACGCACGGCGGCGGAGGCAGGCTGACTTTGGCCGCGACCAGGAACATCACCGGGTATACCCGCTACGCCGATTTGGTCGTCAGCTATGCCAATCCGCTGAACAGCGCCCAACCGGTTACCGCCGCTTTCAGCCTCTCCCAGGAGTCGCTGAGTTCGTGGATCACCCTGACGCCTAAAAGCATTGACGTGGGCGGAGGCGGTGAAACCAAAACGCTGGATATCGGCTATTCGATAGATTCGCTCGTGGGTTTCGAGTGTACCGGCTACAGCGGCGATCAGGGGCAGGTGCAATCTTACTATGTAAGTGACAACAGGCTGACCGTTACATTTAAACGGAATACGGCCAATTCGGCAGTATCGGGTAATATTACGTTTACATTCAAAGATCCGGTTAATGCCGCCAAACGCATTTCCGATGTTGTGGCGTTTTCACAAGCACCGGCCAGTTATGCTGTGAAATTTTCGGAAAACAGTCTGACCGTGCCTGCTGCGGGGAGAACCTCGACCTTGGCGGTTTCTTACGTGGAACGCCCGGGTCCGGTTGCATTGGGTTATCAAAAATGCACGGGCCTTCCCGCGTGGTGTAAATTGACGCCTGGAGCAAACGGTAGCATTGCATTGGAGTTTTCACCCAATGAGGAAGTCTCCGAGCGTTCCGGCACCGTAACCGTGTATTACGATAACCCGTTGAATGCCTCCCAGCCCGTTACGGCTACGGTTTCCTTTACCCAGCCTCCGTTGGGTTACGACATCGTGTTGCCTTTGCAGGAGATTGTCGTAGAGCCCGGAGGCGGGGATGCCGAAGTTGCGGTAAGTTATGCCCACCGGACCGGCCCCGTGAAGATGACGTTTATGTTTGCGTCTTTCCCGGGTGGGGTTTCCTTGCCTCAGCAGTGGTCGGTTACCCCCAAGGAAAACTATAACCTGAATCTGCATATGGATGTCAACAATACATGGGAAAAACGTACGGGCACTATCCAAGTTGCTTATCACAATCCGCTTGATCCCAATTATTCGGTTCAGGGTACTTTCACTTACAGCCAGCAACCGGCGGATTACAGCATTCGTTTCATCTCCCCCGTACAGCTCAATGCCGTGGCGGAAAGCAAAACCTATACGCTCCAGCTCGGCTATACCTCCTTCAGCGGCAGTATAGAGTCCTCGCAGATCATTTATCATAAGACGGAAGGCTTACCCGAAGGCAGTCGCGTCACGGCGGGTCAGCAAGGGCAGTTGCAAGTGACGCTGCCGGGCAATGATTCCGGAGCGGAACGTACCGGTACGATGGTCGTGACCTATGTCGATCCGAACAACAGCGCGCATGCGGTTACCGCTTCCCTGCATTATGTGCAGCCCGCTCTGGATTATTCGTTGCAGATTGATTCGCCTGATTTTGAGATGGCTGCTGCCGGGGGTGATCGAGAGCTTACCGTTTCGTTTTCCAACCAGACGGCCGGTATGCAGCTGGTGTATGCCGGTAGTTCGGGCTTGCCGGAGGGATGTACTCTTTCGGCTGGAGCCGGAGGCGCATTGACGTTGCATGTCGGAGCCAATACCACTTGGGCCCAGCGTCGTTTTACAGGCCGTGTCTCTTATTATACTCCTTATGACCAGACGGTTCAGGTATCGGTTACCTTTACGGTTACGCAGGCGCCGTTGGATTACAGCATTGCCGTGTCGCCGCAGAGTATTACGGTAGCTCCCGGCGGTGAGAGTCAAAACCTGCAGGTAGCCTACACCGCCCAAAGTGGTCCGGTCACCTTGTCTTATAAAGAGTGTACCGGATTGCCGCAGTGGGCTTCCATGACCGCCCATGCTGGCACGCCGGGCCTGCTGACGGTTTCGTTTTCACCCAACGGGACTGGACGTACCCTGAACGGACGTGCGACGATCACATACACCGACGGTACCGATGAGCATGCGGTACAGGCCTATTTCGACTATTTGCAGGAGTCGACGCCGTATATGTTGAGCCTGACGCCCAGTTCCCTCACCGTATCGGCGTCGGGGGGAGAGTATATGATCAGTGCCGAGTTGAATTTGGATACGGCTTACACGTTGACTTACAAAAGGGTTTCGGACCTTCCCCCCGGAGCTGAGGCTCAGGCCGCAGGTTCGCGGGTCAACGTCACTTTCCCGGCCAACAATACCGGCACTACGCTGCAGGGTACTTTCGTCCTTACTTATGCCGATCCGCTGGATGCCGGCAAGGAGCTTACGGGTACCGTTACCTACGTCCAGCCCTCCTACACGATGCCCGCTGCAATACCGGGCACGGTGACCGAGCGCAGTTACCTCAATGCCGACGGCAGTAGTTACAACACTTCGGTCACCTATATGGACGGCCTGGGCCGTCCGGTACAGACTGTCCGGGCGGGCGCTTCTCCTGTGGGCGGCGACCTGATCGGCTTCGTTACGTACGATTGTATGGGCCGCTCCGACTCGGTGAGTTATCTGCCTTACGCTCGCACCTCGTCCGGCAGCGTGAATAGTGATCCTGACCCCTTCGGCTCCCAGCAGGCATTCTATTCCGGTCGATTCGGCGCGGCTGTTTCTCCCTACGCCCAAAGCCGTACGGTATATGCCACGGGCCTGGGGCTAGCGGCCGCCCGGACCGCACCCGGCGAGAATCACCGCCTCGGGGACGGTTATTACACGCGCTACGAGTACAGGCTGAATACCGCTGCCGATGCTATTGTCCGCTATTGTGTCCGGCCCGACGGTTCCCTGCTCTCCCTGGGGACGTTCCCCGCCGGACAGCTCTCCGTCCGCCGTACGGTCAACACGAAGGACGGTACCGACGCCCAACGCCGCGAAGTGCTCGAGTATACCGATCCGCAAGGGCGTACTCTGGCGAGCGAAGTGCGCGTTTCGGCTACCGACCGTCGGATCACGTATTATGTCTATGACGATTTCGGCCGCCAGCGTTACATCCTTCCTCCGCTGGGCGACACCTTCGACTGTTCGAGTCCGAAAACGGCGCAGGAACTCAACGCGTACTGCTATTACAGCGAGTACGACGAGCACGGTCTCGTAACGCGCAGCCAGAGTCCGGGTGCGGACTACACGCTTTCGGTTTACGACCGCCGGGGGCGCCTTGCGATGAGCCAGAGCGGCACCCAGCGCTTGTCGAACCAGTGGAGTTTCACGAAGTACGACGTTTTCGACCGTCCTGTGCTATCAGGCGTTACCACGGGGGGTACCTACTCTTCTCACAAGGCGGCCCTGGACACCGCTGCGGTTTTCAGTGAACGGCGGGGTTCCTCCGTCCACGGCTATACGAACGACTGCTACCCGTTTGTCTCGGACGCGAACAGCTACCTGAGCGTGACCTATTACGACGATTACGACTGGTTGGCCGCGAATGATCCGCACGCCTTCTCCGAAGCCGATGCTCTCGGCCAGGTGCGCGTTGCTGCGGCGCAGGGGCTTGCCACGGGCAGCCGGGTGAAGGTGCTGGGCTCCGGTACGGACCAGTGGCTGACTACGGCGACCTACTACGACAGGGACTACCGGACGATTCAGTCCGTGTCCGACCTCTATCCGTCGGGTGTGGAGATCACCTCTAACGTATACAGTTTTACGGGTGCGGTTACGCAGGCCAAGGTGAAGCAGCGGGTCGGGGAGACCGAGTACGAGTACAACAAGTGGTTTGCGTACGATAATTTCGGACGTCTGCTCTCTATTCGCCAGCAGATTACCGGCGATGCAGCCAACGGTGCGGTGACGCTCGCCTCGTACACGTACGACGCGCTGGGGAATCCGGCGACGAAGTCGATCCATAACGGCGCCGAAACCGAAACCTACGCTTATGACCTCACGGGACGGGTTACCGGCTCGAGTTCTCCGTCGTTCAGCTACGCGCTCGATTACGAGCAGAGCGACCTTCCGGGTGCGACACCCCGTCTCGACGGCAACATCTCCGCCTTGCGCTGGGGCAGCGGGCAGGTGCCGGACCGGGCTTATGCCTACACCTACGACCCGGTCGGCCAGCTTGCGTCTGCGTCCTACCGGACCGCGTCGTCCGGCGTATGGACGGCTTCGGAGGCCTACGCGGAGCAGAACCTGAGCTACGACCGTCACGGCAACCTGAAAAGCTTGCAGCGTACGGATGCTTCGGGTGCCGTGCTGCACACGCTGTCGGATATGACCTACGACGGCAACCGCCTGCAATCGCTGAAGCTGAACGGCTCCGCAGCCGTGAGCTACGGCTACGACCGGAATGGCAACATGACTTCGGACGGCCGCCGCGGCGTTACGATCGATTACAATCTATTGAATTTTCCGGAGCAAATCGTTGCAGGAAGTCAAAAAGTTACTTACATTTATAGTGCATCGGGCGAAAAACTCGCGACGAACGCGAACGGTTCTTTGACTTATTACCGCAGTGTGATGGTCTACGGCAATGACAATAAGTTATTGTACATCCTCACTCCAGAAGGAACCGTAACGCGTAACGAGGGATCCTCCGGCACTACTTACACCTACAATTACTTCAAGCGGGATCAGATTGGAAATACGCCAGTAATGTTTCGGCTCGATGACCTATTTTCGATGAACATCTTTCCGGTTGCCGTTTACGATGATTCTCCTAAAGATAGGCGCTTTGCCGGACCGGTTGAGTCTCGCCCTGTGGACGTAAAACAGGACGTTGGGTGTCGTTCTTTTCATTTTGCACATGGTTTGAGGGGGTAAATATGTTTTAAAGTACGAAAAGTCAACATGTAAAACGCTGCTTTGCAATGCGTTGGTTGTTTGTTTGGTGGCGAAAAGCCGATAGGGGAAGTGCCACCGGATAGTACACCGCGAAACCGCATTTTTTCGCGTGATTACATTCAATGTCGCCACTGCAAATTGCGACGACCACCTGCAAATCCTCGGTTTTCTATTTACGCCGCAGGTTGGCTGTTGTTATCGGCTTACAGACGAATCGGCACTGGGTTGGAATTCAATAGTTCGGAGAACGACAATTCATTGGATTTCGACCTGGTTTTTAGCTTTACGCTGTATTGCAGACTGGAGTCGCCCCAGGGAGAAGCGATATTCGCAGAGGGCAAGCATACCGTTTCCGGCTGGAGAAAACTTGCTGCGAAATACAGTATTCCCAAATCAGAACAAGATGTTATGGTAAGGGCGTTCATGTATTGACAATCAACAGGGATTCATTTATTCAGGACCACTCCGCGTACCAAACTCTTTATTTCATCTGCTTCATATGTCCGTTGAGTAATGACAGCCGGCTGAGAGATTGTATAGGTAATTTGTATAATTCTGCTGAGTAGTGTTGTCGGGGAGATATTCAGAATCCGTGCTGTATTTCGAATCCCGACTCCCTCTTTGGTCAATGTCAAGATCTTGTCGTTAATCCCTTTTTAGTAGGCATTGTAACTGTATAATGCCTGTTGTTTTCGATGGCACGATTTGCATATGTAGCGCTGCTTGCCGTTGCTCTGCGTTCCGTCTTTAACGCACATGCCTCCGCAATACTTGCATTCCATTTTTGCAATCTCCTAATTTCAAACACTACCCGTTTCTCCATCTTTGTAAAATCGGTTGTACCGGAATATTGTCGGAATTCGACCGTCCGGTGCCGGGAATAGGCTTCCGGATTCAACTTGTCCTATCGCTCATTTTTGAAAGCTTTCAGAAGCCCGTAGATCGTATTGGCGCTCCTGTCATATTTTCAAATCGAATCTAATTCCATTTTTTATCTAT